>ENA-ORDI01000974-ORDI01000974.1-marine-metagenome-genome-assembly--contig:-NODE-974-length-17000-cov-2.777463_pt1 | contig 17000 bp, 17 predicted proteins | sample MGYA00248628_ERZ508525 | MGnify/ENA primary metagenome ERZ508525 (study PRJEB26195, sample SAMN05422138) | marine metagenome | isolation source: East of Porto Seguro, South Atlantic Ocean | place... | reverse complement strand
CTATCGTCCAACTTTTTCCCGAACATCTTGGGCCACCACATATAGATCCCGGCAAAGGTTTTTCCTTTATTTTATCGGATGTTAAAGGACTTTTTGCAGAGGCCCTTATTTCTGATCAACATAACGATACACTGGAAGTCATTTATCTCATTGATAAAATAGTAGTACTGTTGAATCAGGCGGAGCAGTTAGGTGAAATGTCTGGAGAGGATCAGGAAGAATTCAGTCGATTTGAAACAACCTTACTCTATTCATACGAAAATTATTTTAGTACCATAACTCAGGGTGAAACTCCCATCGCTATTGCCAGTCTTCGGGAGGAGCTGGCCGAATATTTAGAACCTCTGGAATTTGAAATAAACGGGTCCAAATTCCAGGTAATTGATGACCGCGAAGGGCACATACCACTGATCATGAACAGCCGTGTTGAGCAAGCTGTAAAGTTCTTCCAGACTAAGGGCCGCCGTAGTTTTCAAATTTGGCTCTCCCGCTACCCGGGGTATAAAGATCTAATCACTAATATCCTGAAACAAAATGAACTTCCAGAAGAGCTTATTTTTCTTGCCATGATAGAAAGTGGATTGAATCCCAAAGCTTATTCTCGGGCTCATGCCGCAGGAATGTGGCAGTTTATCAGTTCAACTGCCAAGCTTTATGGACTTAATCGTACCTGGTGGATTGATGAACGACGGGATCCAGAGAAAGCAACAAATGCGGCGGCAGCCTTTTTAAAAGATTTATTTTTGGAGTTTGATGATTGGTATCTCGCCCTAGCGGCTTATAATTCTGGATCGGCCAGAGTTAACCGTGCTATGAATCTCCATCAGACAACTGAGTTTTGGCGATTGAATTCGCTTCCGAGGGAAACGCGAAACTATGTCCCCACTTACCTGGCGGCGGCAATCATCAGCCGGAATCCTGAGCGGTATGGGTTCACTTCTCCAACTTCGAGTAAAATATCACTCGATGAGGTCTTAATAGAAAAAAGTGCAGATCTTACGGTACTGGCACGCTGTGCCGATATCTCAGTGAAGAAACTGAAGCAGATAAATCCTGAACTCAGGCAGTTTGCCACTCCACCAGATCAATCTTATGCGCTTAAACTTCCTGCTGGAAAGATTGAGGCGTTTACTGCTGCCTTTAATGCTCTACCTGAAAACAGTCGTTTTGCTCCCCAGTATCGTCAGCATCGAGTTCGATCAGGGGAAAGCTTATCAGCGATAGCTTCAAAATATCGTGTTTCTATGCACGATATAGCATCTGTAAATAAAATCAGGAATTATAACAGAATTCGTGAAGGGACGAAACTGACAATTCCAGTTCCGTCTACAGCAGCTAGTGGACCGGTGGCATCGGCGTCGGCACAGAAACCGCAGGAGACTGTCAAGTACAAAGTGAGGAAAGGTGATACTCTTGGACATATCGCCGAACGGTATGACACTTCAGCTCGAACCATTCGCAGATGGAACGGTCTGAGCTATGGCGCATATATTTACCCCGGACAGAAGTTAACTATTCCAGTGAGATCATCACCAACAATAGCATCTTCTAAGAGTGATTCTGTGAAAGAGATATATATTGTTCGAAGAGGAGATACGTTGAGCCATATCTCCAATCGTTATCGTATCCCCATTTACAAAATCGAGCGGTGGAATAATCTTAGTAGGAACAGCTTTATCCATCCCGGACAAAAGCTGGCAATCTACATCAAGGAAGGTTAACTTTTCTAGCTTTCGAAGAGCGGATAAGATATGACAAAAGCGGATATCATAAACAATGTGTCAGCAGCTACCGGTCTGACAAAAGTAGAAACGGAGGCGGTACTAGACGGAGTCATGACGACCATCATTGATTCTCTAAAGCGAAACGAGCGCGTAGAACTCCGTGGGTTTGGTACATTTGGAGTCAAACGCCGCGATCCGAGGAAAGCTCGAAATCCAGGAACGGGAGAAACTGTCTATCTGCCTGAACGGTGTGTACCCACATTTAAACCATCGAGTGTCATGCGCAGAGTTGTGAATGATGCTCTTATGAAGTAAGGATATTCATGCCTAGCGGAAAAAAACGAAAAAGACGCAAGATCAAGACCCATAAGCGAAAAAAACAGCTGCGTCTAAACCGTCATAAGAAAAAGAAGTAGCATCTATCTGAACTGAAGGGCATGAAGGCTTCCCGCTGCAGCATCCTGATTCTTCTCGCGGGTTTGTTTATATCCCTCAGCACATCACTCTACAGCTGGGGATTCGAAGCTCATAAACTCATAAATCGTAAAGCTGTAGAACTGCTCCCCGGATCGTTGGGAGAGTCCTTCAAGAATAATATTGACTTTATTTCTGAACACTCAATTGACCCAGATCTGTGGCGGATGGAAGGAAACGATCCAGATGAAGCGCACGGGCATTATATTGATGCTGATTTATATGAAGATTTTCCCTTTGATGGCATTCCCAGGGACAGGAAACTAGCTGACGAAAAGTTTGGTGAAGAAAATCTACTTGCATGGGGGACGGCCCCTTGGCGGATTGAGGAGTACGTCAATCGCCTAGCGGATCATCTACGTTCTGGGAACTGGGAAGACGTACCTTTGACAGCTGCTGTTTTGGGACATTATGTTTCCGATATCCACATGCCTCTCCATGTGGTGGAGAATTACAACGGACAACTTTCAGGTAACACCGGTATCCACAAACGGTGGGAAGCGGATATGGTTAATCGCTATTTGTTGGGAGCTATCTATCCCAAGGGAGTCCTTAATAACTATAATGATCCTGTGGAGATGGCGTTTACCATTGTGAAGGAATCATATCCCCTACATTTCGAACTGCTGCGAGCAGATTCTCTGGCACGTTCCGGTTTGACCAATGAGCAGCAAGATCTGATTCCCAATCGCGACGCCTCCATGAACGGCACCGGCTACATCGAGATCCTTTATAGTGAAACCGGACAGATTGCCAAGAAACGGATGGAAGATGCAGCTGTCCGAGTTGCTTCTTACTGGATAATGGCGTGGGAAGCAGCCGGTAGTCCGCTTCCACTTATACAGTACAGTAAGGATAATAAGCGATGACTGTCGACGATTACACATCATTGAGTTCTTCAGGAGATATGACTAGCGTTCTCACTGTCTCCCAGATTACAGCTCAGGTAAAATCAGTTTTAGACGGCACTTTTCGGTCGGTATTAGTAGAAGGAGAGATTTCCAATTTTCTGCATCACGGTTCGGGCCACATGTACTTCACGTTGAAAGATGATAAGGCAGAACTAAGAGCAGTAATGTTTCAAGGTGATAATAGTCGGCTGAAGTTTATCCCTGAGGGTGGGATGAAAGTCTTAGTTCGTGGTAAGGTTACAGTTTACGAGGCTCGAGGTGTTTATCAGATTATCATTAAAGAGATGGAGGCAGCCGGGCTTGGAGCTCTCTATATTGCCTTTGAAACGCTGAAGAAAAAGTTGGCTGCGGAGGGTCTCTTTGCTGATGAAAGGAAGCAGCCGTTACCGTCTTATCCTGCTACTATTGGGGTTATCACTTCTGGAACCGGAGCGGCTCTCCAGGACATTCGGAACATACTTTCTCGCCGGGCACCTCATGTGAACATTGTAGTGAGGCCTACGCTGGTTCAGGGTAAAGAGGCCACTGAAGATATCGTGACTGCAATCCAAGAATTTTCGCAATGGGGAGGTGCAGATATACTTATAGTAAGTCGCGGTGGCGGTTCAATAGAGGACTTGTGGTGTTTCAACGAAGAATCGGTAGCGCGAGCCATTGCCGACTGTCCCGTACCGGTTATCTCAGCAGTGGGACACGAGACAGATTTTACTATTTCCGATTTTGCTGCAGATGTACGAGCCCCAACTCCATCCGCTGCTGCAGAGATTGCATCTCCACCTCTGGATGATTTGCTAGCGTATTTAAATGAAGCTGAGCGACGGATAACTGAAGCAGTTGGCCGGAGAATCGAGATAGCTTGGCAAAAATTGGATGGACTTACTGCTAGATACGGTTTTCAGAAACCTCAAAATCTGGTGGATGAAAAGTTTCGCTATCTTGGTGAAGTTGAAAAGCGGATTGGTCAACAGATTGAGTTTATACTAAGTCTGCAACAGTCTAAGTTTCAGGGGCTCAATGACCGCCTTCTTTCTGCTAGCCCGAAGAATATTTTAAAGCGAGGTTACTCTATTGTGCATACCCTTCCCGAACGGCAGATTATGGCCAGTGTGGAGAAGCTCAAAGTGGGGGAAGAATTTGGCGTGATCATGTCCGATGGTGAAGTGACTGCAGTACCGAAAAAAATAGAGGAGAAGTGATTGGTAGCTGGTGAGTAGTGAATGGTGATTAGTGATTGATGATCAATTAATATAAATTCGTAATAAGGATTTAAGAATGGTAGAGAATAAGAAACTTAAATTTGAAGAAGCAGTAACCCGTTTAGAGGAGATTGTTCAGCAGCTTGAGGGTGAAACAGTCTCTCTCGAGGAGAGTCTAAAGTTGTTCGAAGAAGGGATGAACCTCACCAAATTGTGCCGGAAAGAGCTCACTGTCGCCGAATCGACTATCAAAAAGCTAAGCAGAAACAGTGAGGGCGAGTTGGAGGCGATAAAAGAATAGGCATGAAAATCGGCATTTGGGCTAATACCAGTAAAAAAGCCTTCTGGGATATGCTGCCAAATCTAATGGTGTGGCTGCGGGAAAAAGAGCAGTCTGTCTATCTTACCACTCGTATTCACAGCTTGTTAAAAGGAGACGAAGGTTACAACTATAATGTAATCCAATCTGCTGAAATGTTCAGAGAACTTAACCTTCTTCTGGCTATGGGGGGAGATGGTACGATACTCTCCGCGGCACGAGCAATAGAGGATCGGGGCACTCCGATTTTAGGAGTGCACTTGGGTGGCCTCGGTTTCTTGGCAGAAGGCGGACAGGAAAATCTTAATCACCGGTTAGAGTCCATCATTTCCGGTGACTATACCATTTTCCCTCGGATGGTACTAGAAGTGAGTATTAATGGAGGCATTACTTACCAGGCTTTGAACGATCTGGTAGTGGACCGGGGCGAAAGCTTTCGCCTGCTGAAATGTTCTCTCTCACTGAATGGAAACCTCATTACCAACTATTCTGCTGATGGTCTTATCCTAGCCACTCCGACCGGATCCACGGCTTATAACCTGTCAGCCGGTGGTCCGATTGTCGCCCCTTGGCTCTCGCTGGTGACAGTAACACCAATCTGCCCCCATTCATTTTCCTCCCGCCCGATTGTGTTACCTGCTGATCAAGAACTGACCATCACCTTTCCCAATGCAGATGAAGACTTTCGTCTTACAGTTGACGGACAGGCAGAAGCGAAACTAGCGAAAGATACCGTGTTAACAATCAGGCGGACGGATTACGATATACAGATGGTTACGTTTGAGGACCGGGATTACTTTCAGACCCTGCGGACGAAATTAGGTTGGGGAGATGAATAACAGTAGTAGTGATATTTACAGGATAATTTAACCGAAAAGCTGGCGATGCTGGCGAAGCATACAGTCATTCATAACCACTAACAAACCGGCCTCTTCCGCCCACTCAGCTGCAGCTTTATTTACCACACCATCCTGCAGCCAGAGAGCTCTGGCGCCAATTTCAATAGCGGCATCGATGATAGGATCCACGTGTTCCGGCCGGCGGAAGACGTCCACCACATCCACTGATTCAGGAATATCCTGAAGGGTAGCGTAGCTCGTCTCGCCAAGAAGTTCATTATGTCCTGGATTTACCGGAATGATGCGGTACCCTTGATCCTGAAGGTACTTGGCTACGTAGTGACTGGGTCGCTGAGGCTTGGGTGATAGGCCCACCACGGCAATGGTCTTCATATCGTAGATCTTCCTGATAGTTTCTGGTTCGTTCATTATGCTACCTGTGGAACAGGTTTTTAATGATATATCCGGCCAGGTTCGGATTTTCCTTCATTCTGCGGACTGAGTAAGCGTACCATTCTTCTCCGAATGGGACATAAACGCGTACCTTGTGACCGGAGTCTCGTAACTCCTCTAAACGTCCCTTCGTAGGAACGCCGTAGAGCATCTGAAACTCATACCTATTTGATTGGATGTTTTTGTTCAGGATCCATGTTTCCAGTGTATCGATTATATAAAGATCGTGGGTGGCGATGGCGGCATAACCTTTACCTTCCAGAATCATCTTTACCAGACTGATGAAACTCTCACGGATCTCTTCCCGGTCTTGGAAAGCAATTTCTGCCGGCTCTAGATAAATGCCTTTACAGATTCTAACATTAAGCTTCTCACCCAGGTTCTTTTCCAGATCTCCGATACTGCGTATAAGGTACGACTGCAGCACGAAGCCCACCCGGTCATATTTTTCAAGGCAGCGGTGATACAGGTTTAGTATCCGGTCGGTATAGGGAGAGTTCTCCATATCAATGCGCAGGAAGTTGTTTTGCTGGAGAGCAGACTCTAATACACGCAGGAGGTTTATTTCTGCTAACTTGTCATCAAAGCCGAGGCCCAGATGAGTCAGCTTCAAAGAGATATTGCAGTCTAACTCTGCTGCAGAAATTCGATTATAAAGTTCCTTGTAAGCCAAGGTAACTTCCTCAGTTTTATTGCTTGAAGTTGTATGTTCACCCAGAATATCCAAGGTGACATCAAAGCCGGAATCATTCAGTTTTTGAATTACATTCAAAGCTTCATCAACTGTTACTCCTGCCACATAACGGTTGGCAAATGGTTTGGCAAATGTGCGGGGGATAAAAGGGAGAATAGCCGAGATTGTTTTGTTAAAGAGTGCCATTTATTTTTTAATACAAATTTACCCGATGAGTATGGGAAGGACAATTGTTTTACTATATATTTAGATCCTGAATCTTTAACAAGTGACCAATTACCAAACTTTAGAAAAAAATCTTACACTGAAGAATGAAGATTTTGAGATTTAATTAAAAGATAATTATCTCAATTATTTGGTGTTTCTGAAGCGAATATTACACTGAAATTGGCTTGCAAAAGGCAAGTGAGGTCGGTAAATTTTCTTCCGTTTTAATCGTTTAATAAAACAAAAAAAATGTACCAGAATTTTGGCACGGCCTTCGTTTTTGTCCTACTTGGAATTGTCTTAGTAGCAGTTCCCCTTTTGCTGCAGCGAATTCTTTCTCCCCAAAATAGATCCCGCGAAAAGCTCACCACTTATGAGTGCGGAGAAGATGCCGAAGGGAGCGCATGGATTCAATTCAATATTCGATTTTATGTGATCGCGCTTATTTTCATCATTTTTGATGTGGAGGTTATATTCCTTTTTCCTTGGGCAGTAGTTTATAAAGAGTTAGGTCTCTTTGCTTTTGTGGAGATGATGATATTTCTCGCTATTCTTTCCGTAGGTTTAATTTATATCTGGCGTAAAGGTGATCTGGAATGGGTGAAGCTGTCCGTTCCATACGGTAGCGGTCGATACAGTAAGCTGAATGTTGCAGAGGATAAAGCCGAACCTATATTAGAGGAAACGGCTGTCTGATTGGCATCTGCTGTCGAAATGCACTTTAAGCAACTGGTAGAATATATCAATGAGCAGTTCCGCAAGGAATTCGTACAGACTGGCGAAGAGGCGCCGGCAGATCACATTTCCGTAGCAACTGCTGACTGGAAAGCCTTTGCCGAGTTTCTCAAGAATGACGAGCAGCTCTTCTTCGATGCCATGATGTGCATTACCGGAGTGGATTACGGTGAAGAAAGTGATCTCGGTGTCATCTACAACCTCCACTCTATGAAGCATAATCACAAGCTGGAAGTGCGGATTAACCTACCCCGTGAAAAGCCGGTTGTTCCATCTGTAGAACAGATCTGGCGGATTGCCGATTGGTTCGAGAGGGAGACATATGATATGTACGGAATAGAATTCCAAGGACATCGCGATCTTCGCCGGATTCTATTGCCTGAAGACTGGGAGGGATTTCCCCTCCGAAAAGACTACGAGTTCCCCACAACCTATCACGGCATTGAGGTCCCCAAAATGAAGGAAGGTTGGGAATGACTGATACTCTCGATCTGGAACTCGGCAGCGTTCAGGCCGAGGAGATGGTCCTCAACATGGGGCCTCAGCATCCCAGTACACACGGAGTACTCCGGCTGAAGGTTCGGACCGACGGCGAGATTGTTACCCACATTACACCCTACATTGGTTATCTACATCGTTGTTTTGAGAAGCACTGCGAAAATGTCACCTACGAACAGGTGATTCCTTACACCGACCGGTGTGACTATATCGCTTCTATGAATAACAACTTTGGTTACGCCGTGGCTGTGGAGCAGCTCATGGATATTAAGGTCCCTGAGAAAGTGGAGCACATTCGGGTTATCGTAGCTGAACTGAACCGGATCGCCAGTCATCTGCTGGCCGTGGGTACGTTTGGTCTTGATGTAGGCGCTTTTACACCGTTCCTATACTGTTTCCGCGACCGGGAGCGGATTCTCGACCTTTTCGAAATGTTGTGCGGAGCCCGACTACTCTACAGCTACATATGGATAGGGGGTCTGTCACACGATCTCCCCGTAGGCTGGGTGGAGAAAACGTATGAATTTCTAGACTATTTTGAACCTCAGGTTGAAGAGTACAATAACCTTTTGACCTTCAACAAGATTTTCATTGAACGGACGGCTGACGTGGGCGTCCTCCCTCGCGAGGTGGCGATCAGTTATGGCGTTACCGGCCCAAATCTCCGTGGCTCAGGAGTAAAATGGGATTTGCGGAAAGACGATCCGTACAGTATCTACGACCGGTTTGAGTTCGATATTCCCATAGGGACCGGAGTCATGGGGACGGTAGGTGACTGTTGGGATCGCTATTATATTCGTATTCGTGAAATTGAGGAGAGCGCTAAGATTGTCAGGCAAGCACTGGAACAGTTGCCCAGAGACGGTGATGTTCATGAGGCATTGCCGAAGAAAATTCGTCCTCCAAAGGGTCACATTTATTCTCGGACAGAGACGCCGAGAGGTGATTTGGGGTACTACATTATCAGTGATGGTAAACCGATTCCTTACAGATTGAAAATGCGGTCACCGGCTTTTACTGCTTTGAGCTGCATAAATGAGATTTCACACGGATGGATGATATCTGACGTCTTTGCCATTCTGGGGAGTCTCGACATCGTACTGGGGGAGATTGACCGCTGATGGTAAATTACTTTTTAGATATATTTGCAAATGTTTCTTGGCTGGCAGCAATGCCGTCAGGAACCCAGTTTGTTCTGGCGGCTCTTATGACGGGACTTCCCCTATTCCTCTTTGTGGCTATAAATGCACTTATCGCAGTTTATGCTGAGCGGAAAATTTCGGCATTTATGCAGGACCGATTAGGTCCAATGGGGCAGGGTGTAGGCCTACACGCCGGGAAGTGGGGTCTGCTGCAAACTTTAGCTGATGCTCTTAAACTTATTTTAAAACAAGATATCATCCCTGCCTTGGCTGACAGAAAATTATTTATTTTAGCACCCTTTATTATTTTTATTGCAGCTTTTGTTGCCATTGCAGCAATGCCGTTTAATCAACATATCCTGGCTGCTGATTTCAACATAGGTGTCTTTTTCATACTTGCTGTTGGATCGGTGGGCGTCATCGGTATTATCATGGCTGGCTACAGTTCGAACAATAAATGGTCTCTCTACGGAGCCATGCGTTCAGCCGCACAGATCATTAGCTACGAAATTCCGGCAGCCCTTTCGATTCTAACGGTCATCATGCTGACTGGCAGTCTACAAATGCAGGAAATTATTAAGGCTCAAAGCGGTACCATTTGGGGTATCCTTCCCAATTGGTTTATCTTTAACAACCCTTTTACTTTTCTGGCATTTTTCCTATTCTTTATCTCAGGTGTAGCGGAAACAAACCGAACCCCGTTTGACCTCCCCGAAGCGGAGTCAGAACTGGTAGCTGGATTTCATACAGAGTATTCCGGTATGCGCTGGGCGTTTTTCTTCTTAAGTGAATATGCCAACGTGTTCATCGTTTCAGGTATCACCGCTGTCGCTTTTCTGGGTGGATGGCAAAGTCCCATTTCCGGTTACCTGGACGGACCGATCTGGGGATTAGTCTGGTTCTTCGGAAAAGTCAGTTTCCTGATTTTGGTGATGATGTGGTTCCGCTGGACTTTCCCGCGGCTGAGGACAGATCAACTTATGAGGATGGGTTGGAAGTATTTCCTGCCGGCATCTCTCGTAAACATTCTGGGTGTAGGTTTATGGGACTTAGTTGTGAATTAGGATAAGGATGAGAAAATACTTCTCTAACATTTGGCTTACCATCACCACGCTGCTTACAGGCATGAGGGTGACACTGGGCCATGTGCTTCGAATCCGAAAAGGGTTTGTAACACTCCAGTATCCCGTGGAGAGATGGCCCCGTCCGGAGCGAAACATCGGTTTCAGTGAAGACAGCTATAACGTTATACGCTCCCGTCTTACCGTAGATATGGATGACTGTATCGGCTGCCTGAAATGCGAGCGGGCCTGTCCCGTGTCGTGCATTAAGATTGAGACTGAGAAAGTGGAAAAGGGGGAGGATATTCTTGAAGCGAATCATCGGGGAGTCACTTCCCAAGGAACGCAAAAACGCCTTCTTGTTACCCGTTTTGACATAGACATGACAGAGTGCTGTTATTGCAACTTATGTACTTACCCGTGTCCGGAAGAGTGCATTTTTATGACGGGGGGCCCAAATTCTGATAAACACGGTTTAGATTACGAGTTTTCAGAGTATGATCGAAATGATATGATCTTCCGCTTCGCTAAAGTACCGGAAGATATTGTTGCTTCTTACAAAGATAAGAAAGTGAAAGTGGAAACATCCCGGACCGAAGCAGACGAGGGCGCTGAATCGTGAGTTTCTCTGATCTGACATTCTTCCTTATTGTAGCATTAACCATCGGTTCTGCACTCTATGTAGTGACTTCTCAGCGACTCGTTTATTCGGCTATGGCGCTCTTTTTCACACTTCTTGGTTTAGCCGGTTTGTATGTCTTTTTGATGGCTGATTTCATAGCCGGTACTCAGGTTATTATTTATGTAGGAGGAATCCTCGTATTACTCGTTTTTGGTATTATGCTAACGCACAGGATTTCCGATATTCGTTTATCCCATACCAGCATGCAGCGAGGTGTGGGCGGAGTTGTAGTGCTATTAATTTTCGTCGGTCTTTACCGAATGATTACCTCAGCACCGTGGTATCTGGAAGCTGCTCCAGCTCCGGAAAGTACTGTGAAAATTATCGGAACGTTGTTGATGATTGACTATCTGCTGCCGTTTGAAGTGGCGTCAGTTTTATTGTTAGCAGCACTGATAGGCGCAGCAATGTTATCGCGGAAGAGCGAATCATGAACGATCTAAATACTTATTTAACTATTGGTGCTATTCTTTTCAGTCTTGGACTGTACGGTGTTATCACTCGGCGAAATGGTGTAGCCGTTCTCATGGGAGTTGAGCTGATTCTGAATTCTGCCAATGTCAACTTCATCGCCTTTGCCCGCTTCGGGGGTATGAACCTCTCAGGACATATTTTTGCTTTGTTCGTCATCATCATGGCTGCAGCCGAGGCAGCAGTGGCTCTGGCGATTATTATCAACCTCTACAACAAATTCGGCACTTTAAATGTGGACGACGCCAGGATTTTAAAGCAATGATAACATACGCACCTTATTTCCTGTTGCTCCCGTTGGCGGCTTTTGTCATCCAGATATTCTTTGGCAAGCGACTCCCGCGGAAGGGTGATTGGGTGTCCATTTCCGCCGTAGGTATCACACTCTGTCTGGCTATTGCCATGTTCGTTATGATGCTTTTCCTTTATAAGCCCGGTATGAAGGAAGAGTTGACTTGGGAGTGGTTCAATCTGGGACAATTGAGTGTAAAGATAGGTGTTCTCATAGATAATGTTACCGTCATCATGCTCTTGGTGGTATCACTCGTCTCTGGACTTGTGCATCTATATTCTGTCGGCTATATGAAAGACGATCCTCGATATTCCCGTTATTTCGGATATCTCTCGCTGTTTACCTTTTCCATGAACGGAATTGTCCTCTCAAATAATCTGCTTTCCATCTATATGTTCTGGGAACTTGTGGGGCTCAGTTCTTACCTCCTTATCGGTTTCTGGTTTGAGAAGGACTCAGCCGCTGATGCCAGCAAGAAAGCTTTTCTGGTGAATAGAGTCGGTGATATCGGCATGTTCATAGGTATCATGCTTTTCTTTACCGCAACGGGATCGTTTCTTTTCTCTGATATTTTTGATGGTGTCGCCGCCGGCGCTTTACCACTCCCCGTATTGACAATTGCAGGTCTTTGTCTTTTTGCCGGTGCGATTGGTAAATCGGCACAAGTTCCGCTCCATGTCTGGCTGCCGGACGCCATGGAAGGACCTACGCCTGTGAGCGCTCTCATTCATGCGGCAACCATGGTAGCTGCCGGTGTCTACTTAACCTTTAGGATGTTTCCGCTATTTACGCCTGTAGCGCTGACTATAATTGCCTACGTAGGCGGTATAACGGCAATCTTCGCTGCTGTTATCGCTGTTACTCAGAACGACATCAAGCGGGTGCTCGCTTATTCCACCGTGAGCCAGCTCGGGTACATGATAATGGCTATCGGAACCGGTGCTTACGTTGCAGGCTTCTTCCATCTGACGACTCACGCTGCTTTCAAAGCTGCCCTATTTCTCTGCAGCGGAAGTGTGATTCACGCAATGCATCATGCGTACCATAAGCTGGGAGATCACGATTCAGATCCGCAGGATATGCGAAATATGGGCGGGATGAAGGACAGAATGAAAATTACTTTCATGACCATGCTCATTGCCACCGTAGCCCTATCGGGAGTACCGTTTATGTCCGGATTCCTTTCCAAGGACGCTATTTTAGCGGGGACACTTTCATACGCTTTGCACCATCCAGAGCATTTCCTTCTTCCAGTGTTTGGATTTGGAGCTGCGTTGTTAACAGCTTTCTACATGTTTAGACTGATCTTCATGACATTCTATGGCAAACCGGCGAAACAAGAAGTGCTTGACAATATTCATGAATCGCCGGCAACCATGACCATTCCGTTAATAGTATTAGCGACTCTATCGATCTTCATTGTTTATACGCTTCCTTATATAAATCCATTTTCTGACCACGGCTGGTTCACGGATTTGATAGTGGCGACAAATTCTGTAGTACCTCAGTATGTGAATCCTTCCGCGCATGAAATTGCTGAGGGGATACATCACGCTCATCTGCCGGCTATGATTATTTCGGTCATCGTTGCGTTCACTGGCATTGCATTAGCAGTGATTATCTATCTGAAAAAGAAGCTATCCGCGGAGAAGCTGGCAAAGAGTTTGGCGCTTCCATACAAACTATCTTTTAATAAATTTTTTGTAGATGAGATATACAGTCGATTGCTAATAAATCCGACCATTAAACTGGCCAAGGCTATAGGCTTCTTCGACTGGGAAATCTACGACAAATATTTTATCAACGGTTTTGGTCGTGTAACGGATCGTCTCTCCCGATTCATTGGGATCAATTTGGACTACGATGTATTGGATCAGCAGATTGTAGACGGTGTAGGGAAGTCCACCCGGTTCTTTGGAGGTACTCTTAAATTTATTCAAACTGGAAAGATCCAGAATTATCTAGTCTGGGTGCTAGGCGGAATTATTATCATTTTCATCATACAAGCTATGTAGGGAAGAAAGGAACTGCTTAATATGGATTCGAATATTCTAAGTTGGTTGATTTGGCTGCCTGTGATAGGCGCGGGTCTTATCATCTTTGTACCGAGAGACAAAGGTGATACCATGAAATGGATTGCTGCTGCTGCAACTGCATTGCAGCTTATCTTCGCTGTTCTATTGTGGACACGGTTTGACATCTCTCATGTAGGATTTCAGTTTCAGGAAAAGATGAGCTGGATTCCCTCATTTAACATCCAGTACTATCTGGGGGTTGATGGTTTAAGTCTTCCCATGGTATTGCTTACGGCGCTGTTGTCCTTTATCTGCATATTCGTAAGCTGGAAGATCGATAAGGCTCCCAAAGGATATTTCGCTCTATTCCTTCTCTTGGATGCCGGAATGATGGGTGTTTTCCTTTCTCTCGATTTCTTTCTTTTCTATGTATTCTGGGAAGTGATGCTGTTGCCTATGTATTTCCTCATCGGAATGTGGGGCGGACCTCAGCGGGAATATGCTGCCATAAAGTTCTTTTTATATACTCTGGCTGGATCAGTGCTGATGTTTATTGCTATTCTTGCACTCTACTTCACCTGCGGGCATACATTTGACATGACTGTCTTGATGGCTCAAGCCAATGACGGATTGGGCTCTATGACTTGGTGGGGTTTCAATGCACTTAAAGTTGTCTGGATATTGCTTTTTATCGCTTTTGCCATTAAGGTACCAGTTTTCCCGTTCCATACATGGCTCCCTTTGGCTCATGTTGAAGCGCCTACCGCCGTTTCCGTGATTCTGGCTGGAGTCCTGCTTAAAATGGGTACCTATGGTATCCTTCGTATCAGCTACCCCATGCTGCCGGATGGTGCGATATGGTTTGCAGGTGCGTTGGCAATCTTGGCAGTTATCAATATCATTTGGGGTTCCTTGTGTGCGCTGGCTCAGACTGACTTGAAGAAGATGGTGGCTTACTCCAGTGTGAGTCATATGGGATATGTATTGCTCGGAATGGCAGCAGTTGTTGCTGCGGGAGAAAAGAATGGCGGTAATGTATTGGCTGCAGAAGCGGGAATGAATGGTGCCGTCCTTCAGATGTTTAATCACGGTACAATTACAGCCATGTTGTTTATCTTAGTGGGTGTTATTTACGATAGGGCTCACCATAGAAATATAGACGGATTCGGAGGTCTTGGTGCTCGGATGCCGGTTTATACTGGTGTTGTAGCGCTGGCATTTTTTGCCGGTCTAGGTCTCCCGGGTCTTTCCGGATTTATCAGCGAAGCCATGTGTTTCATCGGAGCATTCCCTGTCTTTAAGACAATCGTAATCATTTCGACTCTCGGTATTCTTCTAAACGCTGCCTATTTCCTTTGGGCTTTTCAACGGATATTCCTTGGAAAGTTAAACGAGAAGTATGTCGATCTTCCTGATATCAATAAGCGTGAGTTGTTTACACTGATTCCTTTAGCTGTGTTAGTGATTTTATTGGGAATTTACCCCGCGCCTGTCCTAGATGTCATGAAAGTGACTATGGGGAATTTGATTCATATTATACAGCAGAGTTCACTCTTGTCGGCATTTTAATTCTAGATAATGGACAATTTTCAGAGTATTAAACTGTTCATTCCTGAGCTTGTACTCGTGGGTACAATGTTGATTGGGATAATCGCAGATCTCTTCTACCAGCGTGAGCAATCGTTCCGGGTAGGATTTTGGGTTATTGCAGGACTTGCGATTGCAGCATTGGCTCTTTTTCTGACCCCTGCGGGTGAATCGATTACTCTATTTATGGGGACTATTGTCATAGATCCCTTTGCACGAATGTTCAAGTTTGTTTTTCTTCTTGCTACGACTCTGACAATTCTGATTTCTCTGAAAACAGATGAATTAAAGTCCGTGAGAACGGGTGAGTATTATGTGCTTATTACCGCAATGACATTGGGAATGTTCCTCATGGCGTCTAGCGTTGATCTGATTATGATTTACCTTTCCATTGAAGTGGTCAGCATCGTTTCATTTATCCTGGCGGGATATCTGAAAACTCAAGTTCGCTCTACTGAGGCATCCTTGAAATATGTTATATATGGTGCTTTTTCATCGGGCATAATGCTCTACGGTTTTTCGCTCCTTTTTGGTCTTACCGGCACAACCAAACTTTTTGAGATTAGAGAAAGTCTAGCCGTTCTAAATGGAGGAACGCTAACTCTGACGGTTGCCATCGTAATGATAACGGCCGGCTTCGGTTACAAGATTTCAGCTGTCCCGTTCCACTTTTGGACACCTGATGTCTACGAAGGGGCTCCAACACCCATAACAGCCTTGTTGTCAGTAGGACCCAAAGCAGCTGGTTTTGCTCTGCTCATTCGTGTATTCAATACTTTGTTCAGTGGGACTGATGTTTTTGCAGCTTCTGTCTGGCAATCACTGGAAGGACTTCCCTGGCAGGAAGTGATGGCTGGTTTAGCAGCTATTACGATGACATTGGGCAACGTACTCGCTATTCAGCAGTCCAATGTTAAGCGACTGCTAGCTTATTCCAGCATTGCTCACGCAGGATACATTCTTATGGGTATTCCGGTACTATCTCAGAGTGGCATCTACGCTGTGATGTTTTATGTAGTAGTTTATCTCTTTATGCAGTTGGGAGCATTTTTTGTGGTGATTTCAATAAAAAATAAATTTGGCACCGAAGATATTGAGGAGTATGGAGGACTGGGTTTCAAGGCACCTTACCTCGGCGTAACAATGGCTATTTTCCTCTTTTCCTTAACCGGTCTGCCGCCTACTGCTGGCTTCATCGGTAAGTTCTATCTTTTCTCAGCGGTGATAGAAGCCAAAATGTATTGGCTCGCTATCGTGGGTGCCCTTAACAGTGTTATCTCGCTTTATTATTATATGCGAATTGTTAAGATGATGTACCTTCAGGGAGAGCGAGAAGCTGAGCTCTATCTTCCTCCGAGATTTCAGACTTCTCTATTGGCGGCACTAGCTGTTCCAACTGTTATTTTTGGTGTTTATTGGACTCCCATTGCGGATTGGATTCGCAATTCCTTGGTCTTCTTCCTGCCGTAAGCGTAAATTCGCCTGTACCGACGAGAGAATCTCACCGCATGATGCGGTTTCCGTCTGTTGTTACTACGGTAAACAGGGAAGATGATGCTGGAAAATTATACTCCACTACTTTTGGTTTTTATGCTGGCGGCAGGATTTGCTTTTTTGCTGTTAACATTATCGCATCTGCTCGGACCCAAAGTAAAATCAGCAGTTAAACTGTCTGCATATGAATCGGGTGTAGATCCTAT
>ENA-ORDI01000972-ORDI01000972.1-marine-metagenome-genome-assembly--contig:-NODE-972-length-17017-cov-3.213046_pt1 | contig 17017 bp, 19 predicted proteins | sample MGYA00248628_ERZ508525 | MGnify/ENA primary metagenome ERZ508525 (study PRJEB26195, sample SAMN05422138) | marine metagenome | isolation source: East of Porto Seguro, South Atlantic Ocean | place... | reverse complement strand
GAAGGCGGGGGCAACGCCGTTTACATCGACTACCTCGAGTTCATCGGCCTGGAGGAGGACGACATCGGCGAAAACTCCATGCCGGTGATGGCCATCGAGGAGGGCTACACGGTTTACTTCGCCGCCGCCAACGTGCCGGCAGAGCTGCTCGACGGCCTCTACGACGGACGGCTGCGCTGGGTGAAGGAGTTCCCCGGTCACAACAGCTCCATGCCGCTTTACCTCGCGCCGCTCGACAAGACAATCCGCGTGAACCGCTCCTTCCGCCAGAGTATCCTTTTTGACACAGACGACGACGGCACGGCCAACGGCTTCGACCTGACCCCGTTCGGCGGCGGTCTGCCGGACATCACCGCCGTGACGCGTGCCGAGGGCAACAAGGTGGCGCTTGAGTGGATGGGCATCCCGGGCAGCCTCTACCGCATCGAGTACAAGGCCGACGTCGAGCAGGCCAAGTGGCAACTGCTCAAGGAATATTTTTATGACGGATTGATTGTGAAACGGATCACTTACACCGACCTCCTGTCGCGCAAGACCGCCCGCCGGTTTTATCGCGTGGTGTTCGTTGAGTAGAAACCGGGCGCAGTTGATTTGGTATGGCAACAATGAATGGAACCCCCGGGTTCCGGTGAAATTTTGACACGAATGACGAAACGTTGGATCAGCTTTTGGACGGTTCTGCTGGCGCTGGCGCTGGGCCTGTTGGGGCTCGATTTCCTGACCGCCTTTTCTGCCGCCGCGACCGCCATCGCCAACGTCGGCCCGGCGCTGGGGCCCATCGTCGGGCCTTCGGGCACGTTCCAGGCCCTTTCCGACGAAGCCAAGTGGTTACTTTCGGGCGGTATGCTGCTGGGAAGGCTGGAGTTGTTTACGGTGATTGTGCTGTTCAGCCGCTCGTTCTGGCGCGGCTAATCCGGCCAGCAGACGCGTATCCCCGCTACCATGGCGGCAAGGCTTTCGCCCTCCAGAACCGGACCTGACGTTAGGTCGGGAACGGCGGGCCAGCCGGGATCGGGATAATCAACGCCCTCGAAATTCCTGGTCTCCGAATATCGGGGCAGGACATGGTAATGCACCTCCTTGTCGACCATCATCAGCATCAGGTAGTTGATCTTTTCAAAAGCCGAGAACGCCTTCAGGCCCTGCTCGATATCCTGAACAACCCGTTCGTGTTCACGGAAGGCTTCGCTGCTGACGGCGCCAAAGGACTGCGCGCGTTCCTTGCAGGCCATGACCAAAGCCCCCAGCGTCACCTGCTTGGGCCGGACCAAAACGACCCAATGGTCGTATTCGCGGACAAGGCTATCGGGGTGTCCGAAGGCCCTCATGGTGTCATTTGCTTGGGATGGGGATGACAACTTTACCTGATCCAGGCGCCCAGGTGGCGGCGGATGTTGTTTTCCATTTCGGCGTCGAAGTCCCTAACCAGGGCTTCGGTCAAATCGAACCATATCCGTTGGCGCTTGTTGATTGAAGCGTCTTCGCGCAACGTTGAAAAACGCGTCGCGTGGGCCAAGGCGTGGCCCTTTTGGCGGCCGTCGGCGAAAATTTCAAGGGTCGCCTCGACGGCCAGGTCATAACGGTGTGATTGCTGTTTGGTGAACGCGGCCGTGAAGCCGGTTTTTTTCTTCAGCACCGATTCGACGGCGCTGGCCTTATGGATGACCAGCCGCGCCGATCCCGACTTGCCCACGGCCTTGAGCCGGTCTGACGCCCATCGGTGAAGCACCTTCAGGGGTGGCGTCGGAAACAGGTGTTCGACGTTGGGCGGCCTCAGGGGCGGGCGGTACTGGGAAACGACCTCGATGGTGGCGACGTTGAGCTTGATCGGCTTAAGATGGGCGAACGTCAACTCGGGCAGGCTTTGCTCTACCGCCAGCGTCTCGCAGGCTGCTAATCCGAGCACCAACACAGGCAGGACGATTAGGGCAAAGGATCCAGAGAATCGGCTCATCGGACAATTCTACCCTAAACACCAGGCCAAGATGCCTTTTTGTGCGTGCAGCCGGTTTTCGGCTTCGTCCCAGACCACCGAATGGGGGCCGTCCATGACCTCGTCGGTGACTTCCTCGCCCCGGTGCGCTGGCAGGCAATGCATGAACAGCGCATCCGGCTTGGCCTTGGCCATCAGGTCCCCGTCGACCTGAAAAGGTTGCAGCAATTTTTGCTTAGCGTCGGCGTCCTCGTCGCCCATGGACACCCCCATGGACACCCAGGTATCAGCGACCACAAGATCGGCGCCGGTAATGGCCTCTTCGGTGGTGTCGGCGATGGTGACGTCGGCGCCTTCGCCTTCGGCCCAATTCATCACCGCGTCTTCGGGCCTGAGGTCCTTAGGGCACGCGAGCCGCAACGTGAACCGGAACCGCCCGGCGGCGTGAATCCAGCTATTGGCGACGTTGTTGCCGTCGCCGGACCAGGCCACCATCCGGCCTTCGATGGGGCCGCGGTGTTCCTCGAACGTCATCACGTCGGCCATGATCTGACAGGGATGCGAGAAATCGGTCAGGCCATTGATCACCGGCACCGTGGCGTGCGCCTCCAAATCGTCGAGCTTTTGGGGATCGTCGGTGCGGATCATGATGGCGTCGGCATAACGCGACAGCACGCGGGCGGTATCGGCGATGGTTTCGCCGCGGCCGAGTTGGGATTCGCCCTCGCTCATCACCACCACGTGGCCGCCCAGTTGCTGCATGGCGACCTGAAACGACACCCGGGTCCGGGTCGAGGGCTTTTCGAAAATCATCACCAGCGTCTTGCCGGCGAAAAGATCGGCGGCCTTGCCTTCGGCATGGGCCTTTTTAAGGGTCCCGGCGAGATCGAGGATTTCCCTCAACGTCGCCGTCGACAGCCGGTGAAGGTCGAGAAAATGCCGGGTAAAATTATCGTTCATCGTTTTTGTCCCTATCGGGCTTTCAGCCCGCCGCGCCTCTTGTCTCACCCCCTGCCTACAGCTCAGCGCAGGCCTTTTCCATGATCGTCAACGCCTCGTCGACGTGGGAATCCTCGATGATCAGCGGCGGCACCAGCCGCACCACGTTGTTTCCCGCCGCCACCGTCAACAACCCATCCTCGGTAAACTTCCCGACCACGGTGGCATTTTCGGGTACGCATTTGAGCCCCACTATCAGCCCGGCACCGGTGACCTCTTCGAAAACCTTGGGGTTGCCGGCGACCAATTCCTCCAGCCGTGTCCACAGCTTCCGCGATATGGCATCGACCCGGTCCAAAAACCCGTCCGCCAGGACCACGTCCAGGACCGCGTTGGCGACCGCCATCGCCAACGGGTTGCCGCCGAAGGTGGAGCCGTGGCTGCCGGAGGTCAACGCTGCCGCCGGGGCTTCCTTGGCCAGGCACGCGCCGATCGGGAAGCCGCCGGCCAGCGCCTTGGCGGCGGCCAGCACGTCGGGCTCGATCCCGGCCCATTCGTGGGCGAACAGCTTCGCCGTCCGGCCGATGCCGCATTGCACCTCGTCGAATATCAACAGCACCCCGAACTCGTCGGCGATTTCGCGCAGCCCCTTTAAATAGTCCAGCGACATCGGCCGGATGCCGCCTTCGCCCTGGACCGGTTCGACCAGGATGGCGGCGGTCTCGGGCCCGATGGCGGCACGCATTTCGTTGAGATTGCCGAAGGCGACCTGATCGAAGCCATCGACCACGGGGCCGAAACCGGCCAGGTGCTTTTCCTGGCCGCCGGCGGCGATGGTCGCCAGCGTGCGGCCGTGGAAGGCACCCTCGCAGGTGACCACTCGGTAGCGTTCGGGATGGCCTTGGGCGTCATGGTATTTGCGCGCCATCTTGATCGACGTTTCCACCGCCTCGGCGCCGGAATTGTTGAAAAATACGCTATCGGCGAAGCTCGCCTCGACCAGCCGCTCGGCCAGGCGCGTCTGTTCCGGGATCTGATAAAGGTTCGAGCAATGCCAGAGCCTTCCTGCCTGCCTGCTCAACGCTTTGATAAGATGCGGATGGCAATGGCCCAATCCGGTCACCGCGATGCCACCGCCGAAATCGAGGTAGCGCTTGCCGTCGGTGGCATAGAGGTACACCCCCTCGCCCTTGTCGAAGGCAAGGTCGGCCCGGGCATAAGTGGGCATGACGGGCGATATCATCGGAACTGCTCTCCGGCATTAACGGCGGCGGTGAAAACGGCTTCCCGCCAGGGAAAGCGGCCCAGTATCCTGATCGGCATGGATGGTGTCAATGTGTCTTGGGATTAGGCCTTCAACTTGTACCCGGTCGCGAACATCCAGGTCGAAAGCGCCCAAAGCCCGGCGTTGACCGCCGCCATGACCAACAGGCCCAGCGTCAGTGAGCCGTCGGCGTGGCCGATGAAGCCGTAGCGCAGCCCGTCGATCATGTAGAAGAACGGGTTGAAATGGGCGGCGATCTGGACCGCCTCGGGCAGCCGCTGGATGGAATAGAAGGTGCCGGACAGGAACGACAGCGGCGTGACGACGAAGTTGGTGACTGCCGCGATGTGGTCGAACTTTTCCGACCAGATGCCGCCGATGGTCCCCAGCAGCGACAACATCACCGACGCCATGACGGCGTGATAAACGATGAAACCCGGGTGCTGGACCTCGAGGGTGACGAAAGGAGTCATGCAAAGGCCGACGACGATGCCGACGGCGACGCCCCGGGTGGCGCCGCCCATGGCGAAGCCGAAGGTCAGCTCATGGGCGGTGAACGGCGGCATCAGGGAATCGATGATGTTGCCCTGGATCTTCGAGATCAAGATCGACGACGAGGTGTTGGCGAAGGCGTTCTGGGCGATGGCCATGACGATCAGCCCCGGGGCCAGGAATTCCATGAACGCCACCCCGGCGACGACCCGGGTACTGCCGCCCAGCGCCAGCGAGAAGATGGCCAAAAACAGCAGCGTCGTCACCACCGGCGCCACCAGGGTCTGGGTATAGACCTTCATGAAGCGCCGGACCTCGCGCATATAGAGTGTCCCCAGCCCGATCCAGTTGACGGCGCCCATGGGTGTTATTTTCGGGGGTTCGTTCATGCCTGGATATATAAGCCCGGCGCGTGACAATATCCAACCATGACGACGGAGGATTCAAAACAACCCCGCAAACGCGCGCCCAGGAAGGCAACGCCGAAATACCTGGAAAACGCGGCGCTCTATTACCTGTCGCGTTATTCCACGTCGACCGAAAACCTTAGGCGCGTGATGATGCGCAAGGTCATGCGCTCGGCCAAGCACCACGGCACCGACGTGGAAGACGGCGCCGCCCTCATCGAGGCCATGATCGGGCGGTTTCTGGGCTCCGGCCTGCTTGATGACTGGGCTTATGCCAGAACCAGGGCCGACAGCCTGCACCGGCGCGGCAATTCGGCGCGCGTGATAAGGGGCAAGCTCAAACAAAAGGGTGTCGATGATGACGTCATCGCCGCCGCCCTCGACGCACGTGGCGAAGACACGGAAGACGGCGAAGACCCGGAACTGACCGCCGCCGTTACCCTGGCCAAACGGCGCCGGCTGGGACCGTTCGCCGTCAAGCCCCCGAACGGCGAACAGCGCGAAAAACACCTGGCGGCGCTGGCCCGGGCCGGATTTTCCTATGACGTGGCGCAGCGGGTGATCGACGGAAAGGACATCGACGGCATTTGATTTATACCAAGGATCAATGATAAAGGCCCATGCAACGGGAGGAACGCAATCCATGACCACCATCTATCACAATCCCCGATGCTCGAAATCGCGCCAGACCCTGGCATTGCTGCGGAAACGCGGCATCGAGCCGGAGATCATCGCATACCTGGTGACGCCGCCGAGCGCCGAAAGGTTGAAGGAGCTGCTGGCGATGATGGGAAAATCCCCGCGCGACATCATGCGCAAGAAGGAAGCCACCGAGGCGGGGCTCGACGATCCGGCCCTGGACGACGACGCCTTGATCGCCGGCATGGTCGCCAACCCCATCGTCATCGAGCGCCCGATCGTCGTCAACGGCGACAAGGCGGCGCTGGGGCGGCCGCCGGAAAGCGTCGCCGATATTCTTTTAGATAGCCGAAATAGACGCCGGGGTTGAAGTTCCCTGGGCAAAAATTCACTATATCGGCCGCAGACTCGTAAGATGCCGGCTCAATGGCGTATCCGAGAACCCGAAGCGGGTTTCCGTGATTCTATCCACTGGGAGAGACCATGGCCGCCGACGAATCCACACCCGTCCCCGGCACCGAGGAAACGCCGCCCGAGGCCCCGGCCCAGGAGCGTACCCTGACGGCGAAGCTGAAACCGGTGAATAAGGCCCCCGGTTCCGCCCCGGCCACCGACGATATCGCCGAACAGGGGTGCGGGGCCCTGATCATGAACCTGGGCAACAAATTGCGCGATTTCGCCGACACCGCCGCGGTGATCGCGCAACTGGACATGGTGATCTCCGTCGATACATCCATCGCCCACTTGGCCGGGGCCCTGGGCAAGCCGGTGTGGGTGGTGCTGCCCTATCCCGGCGACTGGCGCTGGATGCTGGACCGCGACGACAGCCCCTGTTACCCGACGGCTAGGTTGTTCCGCCAGAACCGCCCAGGTTCGTGGACGCCGGTGTTCGACCGCCTGCGCCGGGCCCTGCACGACGAGATCACTGGCAAGGGTTAAGGCCGGGGCTGGTCATGAATGACGACGACCCCCCACCCCACTGTCAACTATCACTTGATACTGTGAATTATTAGTTTACAGTCATTCCGTGATCACGAGCTTCAAGCACAGGGGATTGAAGGAGTTATTCAATAAAGGCAGGTCGGCCCGCATCTCCCCGGCCCTGAAAGCGCGGTGCCTGACGCGGCTTGACGCCCTTGACGCCGCCACGAGGCCGCAGGACATGAACGTTCCGGGGTTCGATTTTCACCCCCTCAAAGGCAAGCCCAAACGTTACTCGGTCCACGTCTCCGGCAATCGGTGCCTTACCTTTGAATGGCGCGACGGTGGCCCGGCAAGAGTCAACCTGGAGGATTGCCACTGATGGACATTTTCAGCCGCGACGTTCCCCCCACCCATCCGGGCGTCATCCTGGCGGAAGCCCTGGAGAACATGAACCTGAAGATCATGCCGGCGGCCAGCCTTCTCGGCACCTCCCGGCAGACCCTGCACAAGATCATTCGCGGCGATGCGCCGATCACGCCGCCGATGGCGCTCAAAATAGGCACGCTTTGCGGCAACGGTCCCAACCTTTGGATCAACATGCAGACCAACCACGACCTGTGGCACGAAGCGCGCAGGATGCGCCGTGAAATCGAGGGCATCGAGAAAGCCGTCGCGGCGAGATGAAAGCGGAGCCCAGAAATCCTAGAACCGATACCCGTACCGCACACCGACATTTTCCAGGCCCTCGTTGGTGTCGCAGGCCTTGGCGTTGGAGATGTGGTCCATAAGCAGGTCGATGGAGTGGTTCTTGTCGAACCGCCAGCCGACGTTGATGCCCAACCGGAACAACGGGTTGCAGCCGAGCTCCTTGCGGTCCAACGGGGCAGAGTTTTTGTCGGTTTCGCCATCGTGATAGGCGCCGCCCATGCTCCAGCCGACGAAAAACTTCTTCCACACCTCCCATTCCCATACAACGCCGAGCCACACCGAGTTGGTATTGCTCGAGGTGTTGATGTCGGCGCCGATATGGGGATAGGGCGCGCCAATGTATTTAAGGATATCCGGCGAAACGAAGCGCAGTTCGACGTGGGTGGTGAGGCCGTCTTCCTTGTTGGAGCTGAACGGGCCCTGGTCTTGGGCCAGGGCGCCGATCTTGATTTCGGATAGTAACCCGCCTGATTTACGCTTTTCGTTTTTGGCCACGGCGACGGGGCGTCTTTTTAGCTTGCGCGCCGGTTTGGGCGGCGTGCCAGGGGACATAACAGGCGGAGCGCCGGGGGACGTATCGGAGGGCGCCAGTTGCGATCGCGGCTTCGGCCGGGTGGCAGGTCGGGGAGCGGGGCGCGGCTCCTGGACGGGAACGCCCGAGGTTCCCGGGTCGAGGCGTAATTGCGGCGCCATGAGAGGGGCCGGCGATCCCGGCGGCGGCGTATTGGTGGACGAACCGGGGTCGACCCCAGGGGACATCGGCGGGGACATCGGCGGCGGGGCGACGGTCGCCGGGTTCCAGCGGGTACCGTACTGGCCGGCCAGGGGGTGCGGCTCGGACAGCATCCGGTCCATGTCGTAGATCGAGTTGATGCTGGCCGCATGGGCGCTCACCGACGCCAAGGCGCCGAGCATGGCAACGACAAAGCCATGGGTCATGGCTCGATTCAAAGGCCTATCCCCCAAGAAAAACTTGTTTTCGCTACCCCTTTTCGGGGGGAACGGGGCCAAACCGGCTAGGATGTTCAAGGATTCGAATTATTATTCGGATTCGCCCAAGGGGGCCCTTTTAGTTCCCTTGGGGCGTATTGTCCAGTCAACCCATTGATTTTGTTTTTTTCTTAACGGCGGCGGTTTATTGTTTCGCTTGTCTGATCCACTATTTGAGCTTGATTTCCGGCCAGGCGTTGACCCCCAACCCCGGCGTAGGCAACATTGCCGGGTGTGACGGCAGACAGGCGGATTTCAAAGCCTGGAAAAAGGGTACGAAAAACCCTTTGGGGACCCCGATTTGAAGAAAACGAAAAAAACCTTCAACGACGGCGACGTGATCTTCCGCGAAGGCGGGCCGAGCGACGTGGCATATGAAATCGTTTTCGGGACCGTCGAAATCGCCAAAATTGGCAACAACGGCAACGTTATCCTGGCCACCCTCGGCGCCGGCGAGATGTTCGGCGAGATGGGCGTCCTCGACCAGGGAGAGCGCAACGCCACCGCCAAGGCCATCGGCCCGGTCACCGTCAATGCCATCGACCGCAAGGATTTTCTCGCCGGCGTTGAGGGCAACCCGGACACCGCGCTCGACGTCATCGGCAACCTGGCCGACAAGCTGCGCGGGGCCGACTACAAATTGGTCCACGGGGCCGGAACTCCACCCGGCGACGACACCAAACCGCAATACCTGATGCCCCGGGAATCGGCAGGCGCGGCCCCCGCCCTGACCGCCGGGGCCGGTTTTTGGACGCGGTTGTTGGGGCTGGCGGCACTGTCGGGGACTGAGCGGATCAAGGTCCGGGTGGCACCGTTTTCAGGCGAGGGCGGCGACCAACACGCCAAGCACGTCGTTCGGGCGCTGGAACGCAGAAAGGGAATCAGGGTCAAAGGGCTGAAGAAGCCCCTCAAGGTCCAACCCGGCGACCCGGCCAAGGCCGTTCTCGCCGCCGCCCGCCGGGTGCTGGCGGATTCCGAATCCGACATGCTGATCTGGGGCGACGTGCCGCCGCCGGGATTGACCCTGCACCTAAAGTTCATCTCCTACGCCACCTGGAACGTAGACCCCCCCGGCAGTTTCGTCTTCGGAACGGTGCTTCCCCTGCCGGTGGATTTCGCCGACCCGTTCGCCGATTTCCTGTATGCCGTTTCCCTGGCGGCGGCGGTGCCCAAGTCCGAGGCCAAGGCGGCGGCCCTGGCCCGCGAGCTGCCGCTGGCCCTCGACGGCGCCGGGGCGGCACTGGACGACGTGCCCGGCGACATGACCCGCCGCGAGCGGGAATTGGTCCGCACGTGCTACGCCAATGCCCTGACGACGGTCGCTATCCAGCGCGGCGAGGTGAGCCTCTATCGCCGGGCGGTGGAAACCTACAAGGAATGCCTGGCCGTCCTGACCGAAGAGGAAGCCCCGCTTGAATGGGCCCTGATCCAGAAGAACCTGGGCTCCATCCTGCAGTCCATCGCCGAACGATCCGGCGACAACGAGGTCCTCGGCGAGGCCGCCGACGCCTTCCGCGCCGCCTTGAAGGTGCTGACCCGTAACGACGACCCCATGGATTGGGCGGCGGTGCAAAACCGCCTTGGCGAGGCGCTGTTCCGGCTCGACTTCGAAAGCGGCGATATCGACATGTTGAAACACGCGCTCGGCGCCTATCAGTCGGCGATGCGGGTCTATACCCGCGCCGACACCCCGATGCGCTGGGCCGAGGTGATGAACAATTTCGCCCAGGTCACACAGGTCCTGGGCGAGGAACTGAAAAACGCCGAAGCCATAGAGAAGGCCGCCGACGCCTGCCACTCGGCCCTGGAGGTGCGCACGAAAGCGAAAAACCCGGTGTTGTGGGCGGCGACCCAGAATAACCTGGGCTCGGCCCTGTTCCTGCTCGGAAAGATGACCAAGAATGCCGACCGCCTTCGCGGCGCGGCGGAGGCCTTCGACCTGGCCAGCGGTGTTTACAGGGCCCGGGGGATGAATAAAATGGCTGCCATCACCGAGAAGAACCTCGGCCGCGTCACCGAGTTGCTGGACCAAACGCAACCCAAGGGCGTTCCCAGGATGCGCTGGGAAAGCGGCGGCCTCGGAGACGATAGCTAGACGATAACTAGGACCGTGGCAGCTAGCAAAGGAAACGATAAAGATGAACAAAAGCAAGAATCAGGAACCCGGCATCACCTGGCGCCAGCCGGATGGCCGCCCGGTTTCGTGCGAGGAAAAGCTGGCGATGCTAAACGAAAACCTGGATGAAATCCGCGAATACTGCTAGGAAGCCTTCGAGGACGCGTTGCTGATGGGCTGCGACGAAAGACAGGTCCGCGAGGTTTTCGAATCCATCGTCAAGGCCATTCAAAACCCCTACGGCGGCAAGAAAAACTGACCCCCCGTCCTAGACCCCGGGTTGCGGAATCCGATCAAAAAAGTTGTTCAAGGGTGCGGTTGCGGGACCTAATGGGGCCCACTATATTCCCGCCGTCGTCCATAAATCGGCCACATTTGGGCCTATATTTTAGCCTCGTTTTTGGCCTCGCTTATCGACCGTGCCGGGGCAATTAGAAAAAGGGAACCTGGGAACGCCATGATGACGGAGAAGATCGCCCTCAAGGGCTTGACCAAGAGGTTCGGGCCGCTTCTCGCCGTCGACGATATTTCCATGTCCATCGCCAGCGGCGAAGTCCTGGGCTTTCTGGGCCCCAACGGGGCCGGCAAATCGACGACCATGCGGATGCTGGCTGGGTTCATCGAGCCGACGTCGGGAACGGCGGAAATCTGCGGCTTCGACGTCACCCGCCATCCGGTCGAGGTCAAGCGCCGCATCGGTTACCTGCCCGAAGGCGCGCCCGCCTACGGCGACATGACGGCGGAATCATACCTGGGTTTCATCGCCGAGGTGCGTGGCTTCGACGGGCTGGAAAAACGCCGCCGCATCGACGACGTCGTCGACAAGGTCAATCTGGGGGAAGTCCTCCGCCAGCCCATCGAAACCCTGTCGAAGGGGTTCAAGCGCCGCGTCGGGCTGGCCCAGGCGATGATCCACGACCCGGAAATCCTGATCATGGACGAGCCGACCGACGGCCTCGACCCCAACCAGAAACACCAGGTCCGCGACCTGATCCGCGAAATGTCGGCCGACAAGGCGATCATCATCTCCACCCATATCCTCGAAGAGGTGGAGGCCGTCTGTTCGCGCGCCGTGATCATCGCCAACGGGAGGTTGTTGGTCGACGGCACGCCCGAGGATCTGTTGGCCCGCTCGCCGGATCACAACGCCGTGGTCCTGACCGTCGACGCGGCCCAGGAAGATGCCGTCAGAAAGGCACTGAAAGGCCTTGAAGCGGTCAAGGGCATCAAGAAAACCAAGGCCGAAAACGATACCGTCCAATTGCGCATCCGGCCCAGGAAATCCAGCCTGATCGCCGTCAAGGTGGCCGATGTGATCCGGGCTCGGAAAATTCCCGTCCGTGGGATGTTCGTCGATCGGGGCGGACTCGACGAAGTGTTCCGCAAGATCACCGTTGACGACAAACCCGGGGGGGAAGGCGATGCGTAACATCCGGATCATCGCCAAGCGCGAGATCGTCGGCTATTTCATTACCCCGCTGGCCTATATCTTCATCGTCATTTTCCTCGCCCTGATCGGCGCCTTCCCCTTTTACATCGGCCGCTTTTTCACCAACGGCCAGGCCAGCCTGGAATCTTTTTTCGCCTATCACCCGTGGCTTTACCTAATTCTGGTCCCCGCCGTCGCCATGCGGCTGTGGGCCGAGGAGCGCAAGACGGGGTCCATCGAAATCCTGATGACGTTGCCCGTTTCGACCACCGAGGCGGTGCTCGGCAAATTCCTGGCGGCGTGGGGATTTATCGGTATCGCGTTGTCGCTGACGTTCCCCATGTGGATCACCGTCAATGTCTTGGGCGACCCCGACAACGGGGTCATCCTGGCCGGTTACCTCGGCAGTTTCCTGATGGCCGGCGCGTTTCTGGCCATCGGGTCGTGCATATCGGCGCTGACCAAGAACCAGGTGATCGCCTTCATCGTCGCCGTCACCGTGTGTTTCCTGTTCACCATGAGCGGCCTGGAACTGGTGTTGAACTTCTTCCAGGCCTGGGCGCCGGAACTGCTGGTCCGGACCGTCGCCTCGATGAGCTTCCTCACCCACTTCACCGCCATCATGAAAGGGGTCATCGAGCTCAGGGACCTGGTTTTCTTTGCTTCGCTGATTGCGTTCTGGCTGTTCGTCAACATCGTCGTCATCGACCTCAAGAAGGGGTCGTGAGGGTGCAACCATGAAGTGGCTCGAATCCATTGAAAAGTCCAAACTTGGGGCCGCCGGCTTGGTCCTCGCGGTGGTGTTGTTTTTCGCCGTCAACATCTTTTCCAACGTGACCTTCCAGGACTCGCGCCTGGACCTGACGGAAGGCAAGCTGTTCACCCTGTCCCAAGGGACGCTGAAAGTGCTGGCCGACATCGACGAGCCGATCGTGATCCGGCTTTTCTACACCAAGCTTCTGGGCCAACGCTCGCCGCGTCACGCGACCTATTTCGAGCGCGTGCGCGAATTGCTGGAACGCTACGCCGATCTGTCCCAGGGCAAGGTGACGCTGGAGGTCATCAAACCCGAGCCGTTCTCCGATTCCGAGGATCGGGCCGTCGCCGCCGGGCTGCAGGGGATTCCGCTGAACGACTCAGGCGACCTCGGTTATTTCGGACTGGCCGGCGCCAACAGCACCGACGACCGGGCGTCGATCCCGTTTTTCACCACCGAACGGGAAACCTTCCTCGAATACGACCTGACCCGGATCGTCCATACCCTGGCCAACCCGGAACGGACCGTCGTCGGGTTGATGAGCCCGCTGCCCATGGACGGCGGCGCGACCCGGCCGCCATTCAACGCCGGGCCCCGGTGGGCGGTACTGGACCAGATCAGCGAGTTCTTCGAGGTCCGGACCCTGCCCATGGAACTGCGCCAGATTCCGGAAGACATCGACATCCTGATGCTGGTCCACCCCAAGGGAATGAACGACTTCACCCGCTACGCCATCGACCAGTTCGTGCTCGGCGGCGGCCGGGCCCTGATCTTTGTCGACGCCAACGCCGAGGTTGACGTACCCGCCGACGGCCGGATGCGGAGCCTGCCCCGCTCGGAGTTCAACAAGAACCTCAATGCCTGGGGCCTCAATCTCGCCGACAACAAGGTCGCCGGTGACCTGGACACGGCTAGGCGCGTCAACGTCCGGGTCGGAGGCAAGATGAACGTCGTCGATTACGTCGTCTGGCTGGCGCTTGGAAAGAACAATTTCGACGCCCGCGACGCGGTCATCGGCGATATCTTGACCCTCAACGTCGCCTCGGCCGGCATCCTGGAAAAGACCGACGCCCCGGGGGCCGAAATCCAGCCGCTGATCACCACCGGCGCCAACGCCATGAGCATCGACGCCGAAAAGGTGATGATGCAGCCCGACCCGGTGGCGCTGTTCCGGGACTTCGAGTCCGGGAAAAAGCCGCTGATGCTGGCCGCCCGGGTCAGGGGCAAGGTGAAGACGGCGTTCCCCGACGGCCCGCCCCCCGGCGGCACGCCCAAGAACGAGAACGCCAAGGCCGGCGGCACGCCGCCCAAGCACCTGAACGAATCCTCAGGACCCGTCAACCTGATCGTCGTCGCAGACGTCGACATGCTGCACGAGCGGTTCTGGTCGGAAATCCGCAACCTCATGGGACAGCGGATTTTCGTGCCGTTCGCCAACAACGCCGATTTCGTCGTCAATGCGCTGGACAACCTCGGTGGCAGCGACGCCTTGATCGGGCTGCGCGGGCGCACGGAATCGGCGCGCCCCTTCCACCTGGTGCAGGAAATCCGCCAGGCAGCGGAACGCAAATACCGGGACAAGGAAAAAAGCCTGCAGGCGAAGCTCGAAGACGTGCGCTCGAAGCTGGAAAATCTGCAACGCCGCCGGGGCACCGAAGGCGACATGGTGCTCAACCCCGACGACAAGGCCGCCATCGAAGATTTCCGCATCCAGATGATCGTCGTCCGCAAGGGCCTTCGAGGCGTGCAAAGGGAGCTGCGCCGGGAAATCGATCAACTGGACGCGATTCTGAAATTCTTCAACATTGCCTTCATTCCGCTGTTGTTGGGGGCCGCCACCATCGTCTTCGCCCTGTTCCACCGGACTCGGCGCAAGGTCCAGGTGGTCACCGAATGACCGGCAACTGAAAAAAGGATCAACGCCCGTGTCGCCGAAAGCCTTTGCCGCCCTATTCATCATCACCGCCGTCACCCTGGTCGCGGCCGGGTTCATGACCGCCCAGGACCGTGGCTTCCGGGCCGCCGAAGGGGTCGGCGAAAAAGTATTCCCGAGGCTGCTGGACCGGGTCAACGACACCGCCTCCCTCGTCATCGACCACGCCCGGGGCCGGATCACCCTTCGCCGCGGCGCCGACGGATGGACGATGAAGGAAAAACTGGATTACCCGGCCCGCGTGGTGAAGATCAAACGCGCGATCCTCGGTCTGGCGCAACTGAAGCTGGCCGAACCGAAGACTAAGGCGCCGGAAAAATTCTCCAAGCTGGAACTCCGCGACCCCGGGAGCGCAGGGGCGAAATCCCGCCTGGCGACGCTTTTCGACAACGACGGCGCGTTGCTGGCCGAGATCATCGTCGGCAAGCGCCGGCGCACCCTGCCGGGGTCGGTGACCGGCGGCGTCTATATCCGCCGCCCCGGCGAGAACCAGACCTGGCTGGCCTCGGGCGGCGCCGAGATTACCGACAAATGGCTGAACTGGCTGGAACGCAAGATTGTCGACGTCGACACCGCCCGAGTGAAGCGCGTCGTCATCCACCATCCCGACGGCCAGACGCTGTCGGTCTCGAAGGCGACGGCGGAAACGAAGGATTTCGCCATCGACAACATGCCCGAGGGCAAGAAGCTGATCTTCGAGTCGGGGCCGAACGCCGTCGGCGCGTCGCTGAGCGCCCTGCAGCTCGACGATATCGAGAAGGCATCACCCCCCTTCGACCCCAAGGCGACGGTGAGCACCGAGGTCACCACCTTCGACGGGCTTTCCATCAAGGTGCTGTCGGCGAAACGTGACGGGAATTTCTGGCTCCGGCTCGAAGCCTCCGGAGACGGCGAGGCGGCCAAGGAGGCGGACGAAATCATCGCCCGGACGGGCGGCTGGACGTACAAGATTTCCGCTTACGCGGCATCCAACATCGCCAAGCGCCTGGAAAACCTGGTCGAGGACGCGAAGCCCAAGTCCTGAGACCCAAGCAGGCCCTAATTTGTCCGCCCCCGCCGCCCATTCTTGTCCGCCCCCGCCGAAGGTGGGATACTCGGCCCTTTTTCGCCCCATGATTTTTCCTCGCCGGGACCTATAGACCTTGAACGCGCAAAAGCTCCGCCTCTTGTTCCTGAACGTCGGCCATTTCGCCGACCATCTGTTCATGCTCATCTTCGCCAAGGCCGCGTTCAGCGCCGGCCTCGCCTTCGGGCTGGCGAAGGACGGGGCCTACGCCGAGATGATCCCCTATGGCGTGCCGTCGCTGATCCTGTTCGGGGCCGGCGCGCCCCTCGCCGCGCACCTGGCCGACAAATGGAACCGCAACGCCATGATCGCCGTTTTCTTCATCGGCATCGGCCTGGCCTCCATTGCCACCAGCTTCGCCACCTCGCCGTTGCAGATCGGCATCGGCCTAGCCGCCCTCGGGGTTTTCGCCTCCATCTATCACCCGGTCGGCATCGCCATGGTCGTCCAGGGCGGCGGCAACGTCGGCTGGCGGCTAGGAGCCAACGGGGTGTGGGGCAACTTAGGCGTAGCGGCGGCGCCCCTGATCACCGGCTTCGTCCTCGCCGATTACGACTGGCGGCTGGCCTTCGCCCTGCCGGGAATTGTGTCGATCCTGATCGGCCTCGGTTATATCGGTTTCGTGCGCTCGGGCCGGGTCCGGCCGCCGCAAGCGACGGCCCGGGAAAAGGCCCTGGTCGGCTTCGCCCCCGGCTGGCAGCGGGCGCTTCTGTGCTTGGCCCTGGTCACCGCCGCCGGCGGCTTCGTCTTCGGCGCCATGACCTTCATCATCCCGCGCCTGTTCGAGGTCTCGATGCCGAACGTGTCCGTCGACGTGGCGGTAACCGGCATGCTGGCGGCGGCGGTTTTCTGCGTCGCCGCGTTCGCGCAACTGTTCGTCGGCAACATCATCGACAAACGCCCCATCAAGCCGGTGCTGGTGACGGTCGCCCTCGGCCAGCCGGTTTTGATCGGCGTCATGGGGATGCAGGTCGATTACGCGCTTTTCGCCGCGACGTTGCTGGCCATGACCTTTGTCTTCGGCCAGATACCGATCACCGACGCGCTGCTGTCGCGCTACGTACCGGACGCCTGGCGGACCAAGGTGCTGTCGGTGAAGTTCATGCTTAACCTGATGATCGGGGCGATAGCGCTGCTGACGGTGCAGTTCACTCTCGCCTCGGGCGGCGGCTTCGAGACGGTGATGGTGGTCTTAGCGGCGGCGGCAGTGTTCATCGTCATCGCCGCCCTCATGCTCCCGGCCCGCACCGGCGCGGAAATGGCACCCGACCCGGCGGCGGCGGAATAGGGACCGAGACGGGGAACCGGATTTTTAGGCTTTTGAAGGAAACGGGCTTTGCGGGCCCGAACGAAAAGACCCCCATATCCCTGCATGGCTAACCGGACCCAAGGCTTATCTCCGATGTCCGCTAATGGCTAT
>ENA-ORDI01000964-ORDI01000964.1-marine-metagenome-genome-assembly--contig:-NODE-964-length-17161-cov-8.231328_pt1 | contig 17161 bp, 17 predicted proteins | sample MGYA00248628_ERZ508525 | MGnify/ENA primary metagenome ERZ508525 (study PRJEB26195, sample SAMN05422138) | marine metagenome | isolation source: East of Porto Seguro, South Atlantic Ocean | place... | reverse complement strand
TTTTCGTAATAATAAGAGGGGTTATAAGATTCATCCCAGAAGGGATTCACATAATTTCGTAAATCAAAAACCCCTTCCAATTCCCATCCTCTCCCGGAACGTTTTAAATGTGTCGGTCCTGCTTTGCATAAATCTAAAGCAAGCTGAAATCCCTGAAAATTACTTTCCAGGTCAGCATATGAGAATACTCCAGATGGGATCTTACCCAGAATATTTTTCTCTCCGAATATCCCCATTGATATAGCCATTTGCATAGCTGCTTCTTCAGACTCTAACTGCTCAAGCGTTAAATTATATATCCTGTAATACAAATATCCCGATGCAGTAAAATGGGTTAATTTGTCCAAACCGATATAAATACCGCCAATATTGATAATTTCATCAATTTGTATCTCTAAACTGTAATCTTGGTATTTCTCAAGATTCTTAAATGGTAATTCTCTACGGAAGATGCTCTTCTTATAGCGTTCACTAATATGCGTTTCATCATTGGGGTATTTATCAATTTCGGTGGAATTTTTCAATTGCTTTTCCAAACGCGTATTTAGACCTATACCAAAATGTTTTAAAATTTTACCGGCAGCCTCTTCGCAGGAACAGTCATTGTGATTTTTGTTAATTTCATCCAACGCTGCTTGAATTTCTGTATTGAATAGTTTATTCAAATAGTGGGATTCATCATTGGGCAGCTGATTCCAGGCCAAGTATTGATCAACTTCACCTGCAAAGATGGTAAGATTCAGTATGATGATGGGCAGTACAATCTTCATGGTAACTATATCACTATGTAGGAAACTATGTAAGAACTGAACAGTTGGAAACTTCTTTTTGCTAAACCATATTCCTGAAAGGAATTTATATGAAGCAACTGTGCATAATGCTTGTTTTGGCAGTTATATTGATTGCCCAAAACGGCAAAGGAGAGAGAATAATGACTGAAAAAGTCCAAAAATCCGCAGCAGAGTGGCAAACATGCCTGACGCCGGTAGAGTACCGTATACTGCGGAAAAAAGGCACCGAACAGGCGTTTACAGGCAAATATTATCATCACAAGGAAGACGGCAACTATATATGCGCTGCCTGCGAAAATGAACTGTTCAGTTCTGAAACGAAATACGATTCCGGCAGCGGTTGGCCCAGTTTTAGTGCAGCCATCGCAGAGGGTAAGATAAATTATAAAGAAGATAACTCTTTGGGAATGTCACGGATTGAAATCTTATGTGCCAAATGTGATTCCCATTTAGGACATTTGTTTGATGATGGCCCCCAACCGACCGGAAAACGCTACTGTGTGAATTCAATCTCCCTGGATTTCAATAAGGAAGAATGAGTTATTATTCCGGAAAAAATATTCTGATAAGCGGTGCTGCCAGCGGCATTGGAAAGCTCATGGCCATGGAAATGGGAAAACTCGGTGGGAATATGTTATTATTGGATATTGATGCACTTGGGCTAGAATCGCTCAAAAATGAGATGGCTGAAAAAAATATACATTCCAAATTTTTTATATGTGATTTATCAAACCGTCAAAATATCTACACAACAGCACAACAGATAGGAGAAGTAGATATCCTGGTCAATAATGCCGGAATTGTAACTGGAAAAAATATTTTGGATGCCCAGGATGAAATGATCGAAAAGACCTTTCAAGTGAATATATTAGCCCATTTCTGGCTGGTTAAAAGTTTCCTCCCAGGTATGATAGAAAGAGATTCTGGTCATATTGTGACTATTGCTTCCGCAGGCGGACTTGCCGCAACTCCACGAATGACAGATTATTGCAGTAGTAAATTTGCTGCCGTTGGCTTTGACGAATCATTACGATTGGAATTAAAAAAAATGGGCAGCAACGTATTGACAACTATCGTATGTCCTTTTTTCATTGATACCGAAATGTTCACCGGTGCCAAAACGCGCTTCAGTTTTTTATTACCCATTTTGAAAAAGGATTATGTTGTTAACCGCATCATCAAAGCGGTTGCCAGGAAAAAGCGCAGATTAATCATGCCGCGCTTTATTTATACAATATTTCCATTACGACTATTACCATTTGCTGGTCAGGATGCCTTTCTGGATTTCTTTGGTGTCAATAAATCCATGGATGAATTTGTTGGCAAGGGAGGAAATGTTTAATTTCCTGACAACTTTTATACATTAACCTCTATCTACGTGCCAAATCCCAAATGACGATATACAAAAGAAATACATCCTTGTTTTTTGTGTTATTCACAATTCTCAGTGCCAATGAAACTGATCCCTATCAGCTTCCAGTCTTTAATATTTCACGAACCTTGGGGAGTATAACGATCGATGGTCATCTTGATGACGTGGGTTGGCAGTCTACTAATGTTATAAATAATTTTTTGGAGGTAATGCCAGGTGAAAACATACCTCCTATTGTTAGAACGGAAGCATTTGTTACCTATGACAGTAAAAATTTTTACGTTGCTATAAAGTGCTATGATGATCCTAAAAATATTCGCGCACAAATTTCCAAGCGTGACCGCATATATAACGACGATTACGCTGGATTTTATATCGATACCTATGGTGATGCTAATAGAGCTGTAGAATTCCAGGTTAATGCACTTGGTATACAGGGAGATAGTCAAACAGTAGGCACAAATGAAGATCAGTCATTTGATATGATATTTTCATCCGCGGGTATCATCACTGAAGAAGGCTATCAGGTAGAGGTTGCCGTACCATTCAGTAGTCTCCGTTTCCCTGATAAGGAAGAACAAACATGGCGATTTTCCGTATTCCGCTCTCTTCCACGCAATGATTTTAAGCGCAAAATGGCTTCATTTAGAATGGATCGAAATAATCCATGTAATCTCTGTCAGTTTGGATATCTCAAAGGTGTCAGTGGAATTAAGTCAAGTCGCTCGATTGAATTATTACCTAGCATGGTGGGTACACAAAGTGGAGAATTGGATAGTAATAATGTTTTTCAAGAAAATGATTTTAATAGTGATTTAGCACTAGGTATAAAAATTCCAATAGGTCAGACAACGACTATTGAAATTGCTATTAATCCTGATTTCAGTCAGATTGAGGCAGATGTAACACAATTTGATGTTAATAATAATTTTGCACTATCATATCCCGAACGACGTCCATTTTTTAATGAGGGTAGCGATCTTTTTAGTGCTGGCGGTCATGAGTGGCAGCCAAATATAAAGCCGGTATATACGCGCTCAATAAATGATCCCAGTTTGGCAATAAAAATATTGGGCAGAGTTGGAAAAACAGACTATGGTATGATCAGCGCGTTAGATGAAGAAAGTGGAATTGTTGTGCCCTTTGAAAATGGTAGCGAAATTGTGGCTCCTGGAAAAAGTCTTGTCAATGTTTTACGATTGAAACATTCTTTGGATAACAGTTCTTATATTGGTGGTGTGATCACAGATCGTCGTTATGTAACGGGAAGCGGGACAAATATTGGGGCTGATGGTGTATATTATTTTAATCAAAATATTTTTATTAATTGGCAAGCATTTGCCAGTATGACACAAGAACCCAATGACACCTCTTTATCCACAGAGATCAATGGTTCAAAATTTGGTGCCGATAGTTTAACATCGGACTTCGACGGCGAAGAATACAATGGCCATCAAATGTTTTTACGACTGACCCGGTCAACCCGTAACAGCCGATTCAATTGTTTTGTTGCTGAAAAAACACCCACTTTCAGGGTGGATACTGGTTACCTCAAACAGAACCATGAGCGCAACCTTGGCGGCAACTATACCTTTATTCGATATCCAAAAACAGACCTGGTGGAAAAATATACATTTACTTTAGCCACCGGTAGAGTGTGGAATTATGATATGGAAATAAAGGAACAATGGTTTTATACTTCATTGGGCGGGGAATTCAAAGGACGTATAGATGGAGATATTAATTATTTTATACTGAATGAAAACTTTTTGGATTCATTGTACACCGGTTTACAACATTTGGAATATGATTTAGATAAAAATTTTGGTGAAAAATTATCCATTGGCACCCGTGGTTCAAATAATAAAACGATCATACGTTACTTGGATACACCAGAGATAGGCCGATCAAAATCTTATAGTGTCTGGTTGCGCTTAAAGCCTACAGCAAATATCAATATCAACCCATCATTGAATTATAATGATGCTCAAAATTTGGATAAAGATAAATATTATTATAAAGGACAACGCATTCGTATACGATTTACTTATCAGTTCAGTAAATATCTTTCCTTGAGATTGGTAGGACAATACTTTTATCAGAAAGATTTTATAAATGATGAAATAGAAAAAGCTGTGGATTTACAACCTTTGATTAGTTATCAACCCAACCCTTTCACTATTTTTTATATTGGTTCATCTATTGATTTTGATGAAGGGCCTGACGGTTATAAATCGTTTGACATGCTGCAAAGCAACCGCCAGATCTTTCTGAAATTTCAATACCTCTTTCAAACCTAAGCCCTTCTCCCTTACGCTGTTGTAAATTTCAATTATGAAACTGGATGTAATTCTCTGTCACTACGGCGAGATCGCCCTGAAGGGCAAGAACCGCAGTTATTTTGAAAAAATGCTGCAGGAAAATATACGCAAAGCACTAAATCGATTCGCCCCTGACACCTTTGCGTCAATCGGACGTATGTATGGTCGCCTCATTATACGTTTGAATGATCACGGGCAAAATGAAATTGAATCAATAACTGCCGTTTTGAAAAATGTATGCGGGTTGGTCTATTTCGCTCCAGCTATCAAAACGGTTCAGGATATGGAAACCATCACAAAACTGGCAGAAAAAATAATGATATCAGGTGAATATGCTACTTTTCGTGTAACTGCAAGAAGAACAGATAAGGATTTTCCCATCAGCGCTCAAAAAATAAATGAAGATGTGGGTGCTGCTATTTTAGCTGCAACCGGCAAAAAAGTAAATCTCAGCAATCCGGAAAAAACTTGTTTTATCGATGTGGTGGATAAAAGTGCATTTATATATACTGAACGAATTCATGGACAGGGCGGGCTTCCTGTTGGCGTGAGCGGAAAAGTGTTGTCTTTACTATCTGGCGGTATTGATTCACCTGTTGCTGCTTACTATGCCATGAAGCGGGGTGCTGCTGTTTCCTTTGTGCATTTTCATTCTGTTCCATATACCAATGAAGCATCTATTGAAAAAGTCAGGGAGATGATCGAAAAGTTGCAAGTTTTCCAACAAAAGATAACTCTCTTTTTAGTTGAATTGGCATCAATTCAAAAAGAGGTTATGGTCTTAACAGCTGGAAAATACAGGATTATACTTTACCGGCGTTTCATGGTGTGCATTGCGGAAAAGTTGGCGAAAAAACAGCGAGCTGTGGCGTTGTTAACCGGCGATTCTCTGGGGCAAGTTGCTTCACAGACATTGGAAAACATGAGCGTAATTGAAGAAGCTATAAGTATACCACTACTGCGACCGTTAATTGGTTTTGATAAACTGGAAATAATCAATAAAGCACGTGAGATCGAAACTTATGATATTTCAATTCAACCTGACCAGGACTGTTGCGCATTATTTGTTCCCAAGCATCCCGCCACAAAAGCAAAGCTAAAGGATATATTGATTGAAGAAGAAAAATTGAATGTCGATGATTTGGTTCAAGAAGCGGTTGCAAATATTAAAATTGAACAATTTGACTGAAAGGTACTATAAATCAATAGTGAATAAGACAATCCTCCTCATTATTATCATTTTATTTGTTGCTAGCTGTCGTAAGGAAGGCCATCCAAATTTATCTATTAGTGAAGTGGAGTGGAAAGAGTATTCAAATGAGAAGATCGGTTATTCTGTTTCAATTCCTGAAGTGTATACGGTACAAGAATGGGAAGATGGGAGAGGTGTCATGTTTCGTTTACAAGGTAATCAGCCGATGATGTTGATCAGATTCAGTACAGCAGAAGAAGATGAACACAGTGGGATTTGGTATAATCACGATCCGATTAAAGAAATTGAATTAGCTGGATTACCTGGCCATTTTTATGACTACTACCATTTTGATGGACCATCTGGTATCCATACTCGATCATATGTGATTCCTTATCACAATAAAAACCTCGGTATTGAATTTCGAACAATTGAGATCGGCCCGGTTGAAGAAAAAATTCTATCCTCATTTACTTTGATTAATCAATGAAAGTAGCTCTCTTCGGCGGTTCAGGGTTCGTTGGCAATTATATTGTTGATGAATTATTGTTGGTCGGTCATGAACCACATGTATTGGTCCGCCCGCAAAATGCTTCAAAACTCTTGCAGGCAGATAAATGCACTGTGCATTCCGGGCACATTGAAAAAGAGACTGTCATTAAGGAAATGCTGGAGAATGCTGATGCTGTGATTTACAATATTGGACTCATCCGCCAGTTTCCGAAAAAAGGTATCACCTTTGAAAAATTGCATTATGAAGGTGTAAAGCGAACCGTAAAGCTAGCAGAAACAGCAGGGGTGAAGCGCTATATATTGATGAGTGCTAATGGAGTGAAAATGCAAGGCACACCCTATCAAACTACAAAATATCTCGCTGAACAATTGCTTAAAAATTCAACGCTGGATTGGACCATTTTTCGTCCATCTCTTATTTTTGGTGATCCTAGGGGTACAATTGAATTCTGTACTCAATTGAAAAAGGATATGTTGGGTTTACCCATTCCTGCTCCACTCTTTTTTAATGGACTGATTCCAAAAAATGCAGGTTCATTTGCTTTCAATCCTGTCCATGTAACCGATGTAGCAAAATGTTTTGTTCGATCTTTAGAAAAAGAGTCTGCAATTGGAAAAATCTATGAAATGGGTGGTACAAAATCTCTGATTTGGAAAGAACTGATCAAAATAATTGCCTCTGCTTATGGTAAAAATAAATGGACAGTTCCAGCACCTGTTTTTCCGATTAAAATGGCTGCTGGACTGCTAGACCGCTTTGCATGGTTTCCCATTACCGCTGATCAATTAACCATGCTCATGGAAGGAAACACTTGTTCATCAAAGGTTTTCGAAGAATTTGATTTAAATCCGATCCAATTCGATATAGATAGTCTGCAGTATTTAAATAAGTAGAAATCATACAATTGTTGTAACTTTCATACAGAGTTGATCTAATGATAAAATTCATTACACTTTCAGTTATTATTCTTGGTTTCCTCTGGGGGAAAAGTATGCCCATTACCATTGGCGATCCTGCGCCTGATTTTTCTTTACCTGATGAAAACGGCCAAATGCATTCCCTTTCCCAGTATCGGGGTCGAAAAGTTGTCGTATACTTTTATCCCAAGGATAACACTCCAGGCTGTACGAAAGAAGCCTGTGGAATTCGTGATGAATACAGCTCATTTCAAGACAACCAAATTGTCGTCTTTGGTGTCAGTTATGACAATGCGTCCAGCCACAGAAAATTCAAGAAAAAATTTGAGATTCCTTTTCACTTGCTTACAGATAAAGATAAATCAGTATCCAAATCATACGGTGCTGACGGCATATTCTTCCCAAGTCGAAAAACCTATCTAATTGGGGAGGATGGTACACTTGTTAAAATATATGATAAGGTAAATGTTTTAGATCATGCTGAGGACATATTACGCTCTTTCGCTGAAAGCAAATAAGCTTTCCATACCACTCTTATTCTTATTTATAACGTCCTTTTCTTTCGGTCAAGCTGCGCGTATTAGCGGAATTATTACCAATGCCGAAACTGGCGAAACTCTGATTGGCGCCAATGTTTATATCCGCGAAACAGGACAGGGCATGGCCACCGATCTAAATGGCTATTATGTCTTGGATAATCTTGGACTGGAATCAAAAACATTGGTCGTTTCTTTTCTTGGCTTTGAACAGTATGAAAAAGCACTTTTACTTGAACCGGGGCAATCCCAGAAAATAGATGTTGCGCTAAAAACTGAAATTATTGAAATGGATGAAATTGACGTTTCCGCGGAGAAAGCTACACGGCAATTTAATATTCAACCGGGAAGAGTCAACTTGAGTACACGCCAGATCAAAGCCATGCCGTCCATCCTTGAGCCGGATATTTTCAGAACGATTCAAGCTTTGCCGGGAGTATTGACCCAATCTGAATTCAGTACTGGTTTAATTATCCGCGGCGGGAATACCGACCAGAACCTGATCCTGCTGGATGGTATCACTGTTTACAATCCATCTCATTTGGGAGGTGTATTTTCCAATTTCATTGTGGATGCGGTGAAGGATGCAGAATTGATCAAAGGCGGTTATAATGCTGAATATGGCGGCCGGCTATCTGCTGTATTGAATGTCACCAGCCGTGAAGGCAATCGCAATAAATTTGACGCTAAAATGAATATTTCCATTTTGTCTGCCCAAGCAACTTTTGAGGGGCCCATACCTAATGGGGCCTGGCTCGTTTCCGGGCGTCGTACTTATTTTGATAAAGTACTAGAGCAGACCAGTTTAGATGTACCACCTTATTATTTCTATGATCTCCAGGGCCATGTGTTTACTGATCTTTCAGCCAAGGATCGTTTGAGCTTTAGTTTCTATAAAGGACTTGATGATTTCAGCTATGATGACATTGGAATTGATACATATTGGGGAAACGAAACATTCAGCCTTGCGTATCGGAAAATATTTAATGATCTGCTGGTAGGCAATTTTCTTTTAGCCAGCAGCCGCTTTTTTACATTTTTTAATTTGGGAGGAGAATCCGGGTTAGTCCAAGACAATACCATCCAGGATTTTACCGGTTCAGCAAATCTTACTTATTTCCAAAATGAGAAAATGACCTGGAAGTTCGGCGGACAGGTGAAGGAATTGGGTTTTAATTATGACAATACTTTTGCCGATTCTGCTTTGTTCACCATAAAAAAAGCACCAATAGAATCAGCAGCTTATACAAAACTCAAATGGATCCCCAACAAACGCTTGGTGATCGAGCCGGGTTTCAGGATGAATATGTATACCGCTCATTCTGATACGTATTTTCCTGATTTTAGATTGGGATTGAAATATTTGCTAACAGAGGATCGTTATATCAATTTTGCAGTGGGCAATTACCACCAGTTTATCATGACCATCCAGGATGACTATAACCCGGTACTGTTGGATTTCTGGATGGCGATTGATGAATCAGTAGATCCGGGAAAATCCAAGCAGATCGTCTTGGGCTATGAAGAATATTTTGGAGAAATATATAAAGTGCAGGTGGAAGGATATTATAAAGACTTAAAAAATATGCTCACCTTTGTTGAAACGCGCGCTTCCACAGATGAAGTAATGTCGGATGAAAAACTGACAGACATGTTTGATATTGCTGACGGCTATGCCTATGGATTGGAAGTATTTGCTCAAAAAATGTATGGAAAAATAAACGGTTGGATAGCGTATACATATTCAATATCCAGGAAGAGTATAGATGATTACGAATATTTCACCAATTGGGACAGGCGTCAAGCTTTTACAGTCATAGGTAATTATAATTTTAATAAAAAATGGGAATTTAATTGGCAATGGAGCTATCAATCCGGACAGGCTTTTACACCCATACTAGGGTATTATTTAGAAAACCTCGATTATACATTTGATTCCTCACACAGCAATTTCAGCACCATTCCCGGCTCAAGAAACACAGGGCGTTATCCTTCTTATCATCGTCTGGACCTTGGCGCAGTCCGTCATTTTAAATTCAAAAAATTTGATATGGACCTGTATATCCAAGTTATTAACAGCTATAACAGGGATAATATTTTTCGCTATGTCTATCATCTTGGCAGTTCACACAATGGCCTGGATGATGATGGAGACTGGAACATAAAAGAGGATGATTTGAACGGTAATGGTTACCCGGATCCCGGAGAACCCAATGTGGATGAAGCAGACGAAGGGCGCGTCAACCGCACTGATATTTCCATTTTTCCCATCATTCCTTCAATTGGTATAAATATCGATTTCTGATGCAGAAGATCTTAATAACTATTCTCGCCATCATGATGCTGTCTTGTGAGTTTGAAGATACTGTAGCTGCTTATGAAGATAAGCTTGTAATTTTTTGTAACCTGCCCGCCAATTTGCCTTTAGGTACGATTGGTGACACGTGTTTTATATCTTTATCATCCTCCATTGAAGACGAAGTAGAACCCGAAGACTTGTACATTTCCAATGCGGTAGTAACCATAACACAAGCGAGTACAAATGAAGTGTTTCCTGTTTCGCCGGTGCTAAATCGTATAGGCCGCTATTTAACAGCTGATTCGATCATTTTCCAGCCTGGTGAAACGTACACATTGCATGCAGTATATGGAGAATTTGAAGTTAGTGCTGAAACCACTATTCCCAGCGGAATGGATTATTTCAGCCCGGACAATCAAACTCAAAAATGTGAAGGTGTAGAACAAGTTGTCCCTGCTGTTAACACAGAGAATTTTGACCTGCAATGGCTGAATTATATGGACAATCTGGATACTATAATCCAGCTGATAGACTTTTATACCATTTCAACTGCTGTGTATAGAAAAGGGAGCTGCTATACGGAAAGCTTTGCTTCCTTTCCATTATTTATGCTGGATTTTGAAGCAGACAATTATGCTACCATCAAAGTAACCACTGTTGCCCTGGAAGCTTACCAAAGAGGCTTGGAACCATTTGAAGATTTGAATAGTGATGGTGAGTACAATGAAGACAGCGAAACTTTCACAGATTTTAACCGCAATGGAATCCATGATTCCACTTTCGTCAATCTGATTTATGATACATCATTGGTTTACAAATTGTGGAAGGAGAATTATTTACGGGATGAACATGGAGATCCCTATCGAGTAAATCCATTTACATGGCAAGTATCCCTGCCACCGGTACCCATGAGCTGGCTCTTTTTCAATTATTATGGATTAACACTCGTGATCCTGGAAGCGACGGATGATGCATATTACAATTATTACAGTGGTGACCCCGCCGGGCAAAATCAATATTTATTACCGGAATCGAATATTATCGGTGGCTATGGATTGTTTTCATCTACAAACGCCAAGGCGTTCCTGGTCAATATTGAACGAGAATAATCAGGGCTTGCCAACGCCGTAGATAAAGGCAAGTGTGCCACCCAAATAACTGGTAAATATCACCATTCCAGCTAATAATCCTAAAAATGCTAAAGCTAGATAATCCACTCGGCGATTATCCATATCTTTCAAAAAGAAATACACCCAAAATATCAGCACAATTATACTGCCCCAAGCTATGATATTCCCCAATAATTCATGGCGCTGAATGGTTTCCAGCACAATTGTATCATAGCCTACCTGGCCGGCCCGCGCTGCTTCCTTTTGTCCTGTGAGAGTTGCGGCAATCGACATGATAGCAGCAAATCCTAAAAGCCACATGCTTGTGGTACGGCAGATCCAGTTATTTTTCCAAAGATGGATTCCCTGGAAAATGAATGCGGTAACAAGTAATGCGATGGGAAAATGGACTATCCCTGGATGAAGTGGCAGATTCATATAAAAAATTAATACAAAAAACCCCAGCTTTCGAGGGGTTTTGTTCTGTAGCCCGTAGGAGAATCGAACTCCTGTTGCCAGGATGAAAACCTGGAGTCCTAACCACTAGACGAACGGGCCATTTTCCCTGAAAAATAAGGGCCGCAAATTTATATTTTTAATATGTCAGAACAAAAATGATTATTCTGTTTTTTCACCAGCTGAATCAAGGATATCCAATAACTGCCCATTGTTGTGCATTTCGATTGTAATGTCTGCACCGCCAATGAGCTTGCTATTCACAAATAATTGCGGAATTGTGGGCCAGTTAGAATATTCAGACAGTTGCACTCTGATTTCCGGATCAGTTAGTACGTTAGTCGCTTTGTATTCCACGCCATAATGATTGAGTGCTTGAACAACAGCATTCGAAAAACCGCACTGCGGCATTTCCGGTGTCCCTTTCATGAATAACATGATGTGGTTTGTTGTTATATCGTTTATGATCTGTTCTTTTAATTCCATTTTTTCCTCATTTTAATTATTTTCTTTTTGCCATTGCTCTTTGGTCATGGTTTTCAATTGCAAAGCATGAATTTCATTTGTTAAATAATTTCCTAAAGTCTTATACACTTCCTGATGCTGTTGGATCATTGTTTTTCCAATAAAGTCATCGCTGATGACCACTGCGCTGAAATGGTCTTTCGTGCCAGTCGTGTCCGCCACTTCCACATGGGCTTTAGGTAATCCTTTTAGTATCAATTCTTTAACTTTGCCCGGTTCCATGATGTATAAAGTTAGGAATCATTTTGCATAATGTCAGGACATTGTTATAACCTCTTGACCTTATGAAATTAATTTCATGGAATGTTAACGGCGTACGGGCTGTTCATAAAAAGGGATTTTTAGAATGGCTGGAAGATGCCGATCCCGATATACTCTGTATCCAGGAGACCAAGGCCCATGTGGATCAATTGCCTAATGAATTATTAGAAGATCATGGTTACCATAACTATTGGCATTCAGGAGAACGAAAAGGTTATAGCGGTGTTGCAACATATTGCAAGGAAGAACCCTTTTATGTACAGGAAGGTTTAGGTGTAGATATTTACGATAGAGAAGGACGTGTACTCATTACAGAACATCCAAATTTTTTACTCTATAATATTTATTTTCCCAATGGCCAGCGTGATCATGAAAGGCTGCAATATAAATTAGATTTTTATGATGAGCTTTTGCCTATAATTAATGAACAAGTTGAGTCTGGGAATAACGTTATCGTAACCGGCGATTGGAACACTGCTCATCATCCTATCGATCTGGCTCGTCCAAAAGAAAATATTAATACCAGCGGTTTCATGCCCATTGAACGACAGCGTTTGGATACGTATGTAGAAAACGGCTGGGTAGATACATTCCGCCTGTTTCATCCGAAAGGAGACAGGTATTCTTGGTGGACGTATCGATTTGGAGCCCGGGAAAGAAATGTGGGCTGGCGTATTGATTATTTCTTTGTAAATGAAGGCTTTACTGACCAAGTTCTGGACGCAGATATTCATGATGAAGTCATGGGCTCTGACCATTGCCCAGTATCAATAGAAATTTCTGAATAAATTCATGAATCGTTTAATTACCATTTTGTTATTTGGTTATCTTCAGGCCCAGCCGGGTATCCTGAAAGTGGGATTTGATATAGATGATACGGTGCTGTATTCCGAACCAGCTTTCCAGCATTATATAAAAGAACACGGTACACCCATCGACTATGGCTGGATCAACGCCAATGATAATCAATTTTCAATTCCAATTACTCCAACCGTTGAACTAGTTCATTTTTTCAAAACCAACGGACACGAAGTTTATTTTATCACTGCTCGTCCCGGGGAGAATGGAGATGTTCTTGCTGAATATTTGACCATAGTATTAGGATATGAAATCCGGAAAGATGCTAATTTGTTTTTTATGCCCAAAGACACGCTTAAAGGTAAAAAGTATACATCCAAGCACAGAAAAATGAATGAACTTGGATTAGACCTGTTTTATGGCGATTCGGATTCAGATATTATTGCTGCATTGAAAGCAGGTATTCATCCTGTTAGGGTGGTCAGGCACCAAAAATCCCTTGACCAATACGGCGCTAATTATTTTGGCAATACCAACAAAGGCGACTCAAAAAAGGTTCCATTTAATTCAGATGATCTGGAGAAATTTTACAATAAATCTGTAGGTGTATTTGGCGAATCGATATATCCGATTTTCTGGGAGGGGCCAATTGATGAATAAATATTTTTCAGTTCTTGTGCTCTTGAGTTCGACCTTTGCGGCTGACCTGGAATGGCAAGCTGATTTTCGTTATCGTTTGGAAACAGACAAGGATATTGAAAATGCAGATCCAATTTATACAAGAGCAAGAAACACATTTCATTATACTCGGTCTAGAATCAGTTTGAGATTAGTTGAGGGCCCTATTACAGGCTTTGCTCAACTTCAGGATTCCAGATTATTAGGTGGAGAAGACAATTTTGCCGGCTTATCAAAAGCTTCAGGAGTCAAGATCGAATTTCATCAGATATATTTTCAGGTAAATAATTTGCTGAAACGCAATTGGTCCATGAGATTTGGACGCTTCGAAATGCCATTGGGAGCTCAAAGGTTATTCAGTAAAAATAATTGGAATAATTATGGAAGATCGTTTGAAGGAGTTCATTCCTTCACTAAAAACAGCTTTGGTTCAATAAACTTATTTCATTTGATTAATGAAGAAAACTCCGGAACTGCTGACTCAGATTATTATGATGAAAGAATTAATGGTATTTATTTATCACCATTGATGAATCACCTTCCTTTTATCGATATGAATGTCTTCGATCTGTACTGGTATAATTATATTAAAGACGAAACGTTCCTTACTGATGAATCGGTAAAAATTGAAAGATCAACTATGGGATCCAGGTGGGCTTTCAATTTTCTTTTTGCAAAGTTTGAAGGGGAATTTGCCATTCAGAGCGGAAAATTCAATCAATTATCTTCCATTTCGGAAATTGATGCAAACTTTAATGTATTTAATTTCCATTTAGATCTTTCTCGATTACCAATTATATCAAAAATATCTTTTGGTAAAGAATATTTTTCAGGAGATGATACATCGACTGTTGACCTTGAAGGATTTGCCAATCCCTGGGGCGCCGGACATAAATATCATGGATATACAGATCAATTCACTCGGTTTAATGATAATGATCGAAGCGGTTTAGATGAATGGAATGTGAAAGCTGAATTTTCGTTACCCGGTAATTTTATGTTAAATGTCCATTACCATGATTTTAAAGATGTTATTAAATTAGATCCTCTCGGGACAGAACTGGATGTTGTTATATCTAAAAAAATGGGTTTTGGAGGTGTTTTACAGCAAGGTTTTGCTGTCTACTGGCCGGAAGAAGGAGAAAAAATTCAATATTCCTTCTTTATGTTGAATATTACTCTGTAAGGCTATTCAAATCGTCCCTGATCAGGACAAGTATAGCAGACTGAGATACGATCAAATAATTATCATTTTCTACTTTGATCTCAATTGCTGCTTTATTCAGGAATAATGCATAATCGCCCAGTTCTGCCTGGGTTGGAATATATTTCACGTTGCCGTATGTTTCAGTTTTCCAGGGTTTGTCGCCAACATCATCGGGATTGCCAACGGGTATACCAGGGCCGACTTCGACAATAATACCGCCGAGGATTTCCTCTTTTTCCAGAACACTGGGCGGAAGGTAAAGTCCAGCAGCAGATTTTCTTTCTCCTTTATCGGGTTGAATCAGTACTCTGTCACCTACAACAATTATCTGTTTTTTCTTATGCCGCATAGGGTAATATTACGAAATTTGACTCATGCAGAAACAAATGTTAACAGTTAAATATATTGAAACGGAAGATGAGTATCAATCTGCTCGTGCAATTCGCGAAGACGTGTTTATTATTGGACAGAATGTTCCTCGGGAAATTGAATTAGATGAATATGAAGATACTGCTACCCATATCCTTGCTTTGGATGACGGCCACGCCATCGGTACGGCGCGCTGGCGATACACGAATAAAGGAGTGAAATTGGAGCGTTTTGCCGTGCCGGAACCTAATCGTGGCAAGGGCGTAGGAGTGGCGCTAGTGGAATTTGCCTTGAACGAATTACGAGAAGAACCGGTGATATATTTGAATGCCCAGGAACAGGTCATCTCATTTTATGAAAAATTCAATTTTGAAGGTTTAGGAGATATTTTTTACGAGGCCAATATTCTACACTTGAAAATGGTATATAATCCAGAAAAAGCCTAATTTTCCCCTTCGATATTGGGCAATGTAGATTATTAGCTGTATAAACTAAACGCACAACGAACTCATTCATGAACGAATCCCTATATAAACGCATGTTCAAGCTGGTCATTAATCAATGGCCCTACCTGCTGCTTTCTACGTTGGCTGCCTTGGTTTACGTGGCATTGAACAGCGCCTCGATCTGGTTGATAGCTTCCTTGATCAACAATATTGTGATGGACTTTGAGCAGTTATTGGCTGATCACACGCGGCTGGCAGAACAAGGGGCACTTTCTCTTAATGAAAAATTAAAATTCTGGTCAAACGGATTCATTCTGAGAGATACTGCCCAGGATACTCTTAAAGTACTTTGCCTAACAATCATGGTTGTATTCCTGGCGAAAAATGTGTTTCTCTACCTGAAAAACATATCCATGACGCTGGTCCAATATCATTTAATCACTGAAATGCGCAATCGCCTTTACAAACATTTTAATTCACAATCACTTTCATATTTCCATCAGAAAAAATCCGGTGAATTGACGTCAATTATTATAAATGATGTTGCCAACCTGCGCCGCGCATTAGGCACGAGCTTTCACCAATTGCTTGTGGAGCCCATCAATCTGCTGGCCTTCACTGTGCTGTTATTCATTATTAACTGGAAACTGGCCTTAATCTCCATCGTCATTGTACCCATTTCCGGTATCACGATTATGACAATCGGCAGAAGTATCCGCCGTAAATCCAGGCGCACAGCGGCCATGATTGCTGGTATTACCAATATTATTACCGAAACATTTTCATCAATACGCGTGGTCAAAGCTTTTGCGATGGAGGGCTATGAAGTTCAACGTTTTTTTAAAGAGACACATAAATATTTTAAATTGATTCTCCGCCGGGCCAAACTACGTTTACTGGCATCGCCCATTACGGAGACTCTCGGAGTTATGATGGGTGTATTATTGCTGTGGGTGGGTGGCATGGAAGTGTTGAGCGGCAAAGGATTGACACCAGAAGATTTCCTGCGCTTTATTCTTTTGCTTTTTGCCATGATGGATCCCTTAAGAAAATTAAGTAATGTGAATGTTGAACTCCAGGCAGGAGCCGCATCTGCCGAGCGAATATTTGCAATTCTGGAAACTCCACCAACAATTGTGGATAAATTTGATGCAGTTATAATTGATACCTTTAAAGATAAGATTCAGATAAATGATGTAAGCTTTAAATACGAATCTGATGATACCGTATTAAAAAATATCTCTTTTGAAATTAAAAAAGGATCCGCTGTGGCGTTGGTTGGCTCCAGTGGAGCCGGCAAATCGACTCTGGCTGATCTGATTCCCCGATTTTATGATGTAAATCAAGGTGCCATTGAAATTGATGGTCAG
>ENA-ORDI01000963-ORDI01000963.1-marine-metagenome-genome-assembly--contig:-NODE-963-length-17163-cov-6.129404_pt1 | contig 17163 bp, 20 predicted proteins | sample MGYA00248628_ERZ508525 | MGnify/ENA primary metagenome ERZ508525 (study PRJEB26195, sample SAMN05422138) | marine metagenome | isolation source: East of Porto Seguro, South Atlantic Ocean | place... | reverse complement strand
TCCCAAACAGAATCATAATGTAATAAATCTGCAAGAGAATCTGCCTGATCATGTAGCCTATTTGCTTCATCGTCAGAATATCCGTGAACATATTTATTCATATTATCAATGTAATAAATTATAGTATAAACAAAAAACCCCGCTACTGGGCGGGGCTTAATACGATACTAATTTTTTCACTTTTCTCCACTTGAAAAATCTTCCGTTTTAATTTTATTATTTTGTGCAGGATACATTGCAACACCTAGAGCAATTCCAACCCCAATCATATTTTCTGGTTTTTTCTTCATTTTATAAGATCCAAATTAACTAAAACTAAAGGGAATTACCACCCATCAGGTTATGAGCCCGACTTAAGTGCTTCTATTTTATATGTGCTGGATGGCGATTGGGCGCCGATTTATCTTTATAAAGTTTAATGGATTGCAGATATTAAAATGATGACATATACTTTATAAATTTAAAATGAGATTAATATGATAAAGATATCGAGAAAAATAAAGATAAAAACGGCAAGGAGCACCCAAATTAGTGAATCTCATAACCCCTATGCTGCGGCACTCGATGGATTAGTACTCGATGACCCGGTGGTTGCTTTTTTCGATTTTTGTCGCGAGCGGGAACAGATTCGGTTCCTTCGAGAGAGCGGTGCTCCTGCTCCGTGGACAGAGGACGCGATCTTTCAACAGGGACGCTTCCTGAACGTATTCCGAGAAGACGACCGTGGCAGCAAAGCCATCCTACGTTTTGCGAAACCCTTGACGGACGACCTGCCCGCCTTAATTCATGCCCTATTCTTCGCACGTTGGTGCAACCGACAAGAGACCCTGGACGCGCTATCACACAGCATCCTGGACGAACCCAGGCGGTTACGTCAAACCCTCGAGACCCTTCAACCCTGGTGCAACGTTACTGCTTACCCCGTGGAATCTGTGTGTTGGGAAGGTGTACTCTATTCGCGATTCGACGCAGCCACCACACTATTCAGGAAAATTAAGGAACCACTGACCCGGGCCATCACCGGGGCTGATGGTGATGTGATTCGGGCGACGCGCAATGTAAACGCGTTCTTTGGTATGCAAAACGACTTCCCTATTTTTATGGCCATCATCGACTTGGCTTGGTTTCGCCCGGACGTGATTGACCCGGCAAGCCATGTCCCCACGGGCATTGGTGCTGTTGCTTTCCTTGACCGGATCCAGAAGCACTTTGGTCTCGATAGCCACCAGCAGACGTGCGACCGCGTGATTGCGCTGCAAAGAGAATACTGGCCCGAAGCCAAGCGGGCCTTTCAGCCGATCGATGTTGAGTACCTCTCCTGCGAGTGCCGAAAATACTACAGCTACATCAATGGCACGAAACTGTTCGAAGGGAAAAACGTGTTTCGTGCAGGAAGATCCGCGGATAATCAATAAATCAGATCAAAAAATGCTCGTTTTTGAAAGGGCCACCACCCCAAAAACAAAAAACCCGCCTTTTATTATATAATAAGTAGAAATGAATCAATTCAAACATTCACCCTTTGGGTTATGAGCCCTACGGAAGTTCAAATTTAATTAGTTTACATTTGCCGGTGCCGTCGCAGCATACAGTCATCCATAACCACCAGTAAACCAGCTTTTTTCGCTAATCCAGCACCGTCATCATTGATCACTCCATCCTGCAGCCACAGTGCTTTTGCTTCCACCGTAACTGCGCTTTCCGCTATGGGCAGAACGTATTCTGAACGGCGAAAGACATTTACCACATCTATTGATTGTGGAATGTCCAGCAAAGAAGGGAAGGACTTCATACCGGCAATTTCATTATGACCGGGATTGACAGGAATAATGTTATAACCCTGCTCTTTCATGTACATGGCCACATAATGACTGGGCCGCTCAGGCTTAGGACTCATTCCCACCACAGCGATGGTCTCCATCTGGAAGATCTTTTTTATATCTTCTATAAAATTCATCTTTTGAACAAATTACCTAAGACGTAAGCCATAATCTTGGGGTTTTCTTTTAATCGGCGTAGAGAGTAGTCAAACCATTCTGGACCGAAAGGTACGTATTGTCTAACGGTGTAGCCCTTATCCAGCAAATGTTCCAGACGCCCACCCATTGGTACACCGTATAATACCTGAAACTCAAACCGGTCGGATGGGACCTGGGTAGATTCGATCCAGTCTTCGAGGTGATCAATTAATGGAATATCATGAGTCGCTATGGCAACAAATCCGTCACCGGACAGAATTTCTTTGGTGATATTAAAAAAATTGTCTTGAATCGCAGCCCTGTCTTTAAAGGCTATGGTTTCCGGTTCATCGTAAATGCCCTTGCACACCCTAGTGTTAAAGCCCGGCCTGTTTAACGTGCGGACATCTTCCAAAGACCGCTTCAGATAAGCTTGCAGTACGAGCCCCATATTTGGGTAATCAGAGACATAGTCCTGATACAGGTTAATCGAATCCTGCGTATAGGGTGAATTCTCCATATCGATCCGTAAGAAATTCCCATACAGTTGGGCCTGCTTGAGTATGCGCACCAGATTATCAGCTGCAATAGTTTTATCCAGGGCAAGACCAATGTGAGTTAGTTTTATGGAAATATTACAATCCAGGTTCTCATTGGCAATTACATCATAAAGGTCACAGTACTCCTGGGTAATATCTTCTGCTTCTGCAGCAGATTGAACGTGTTCTCCCAGTATATCCAGCGTGCAAGTGAAACCGCGGCCATTTACCTTTTTAACCACCAGCACTGTTTCTTCCACAGACTCCCCAGCGACGTAGGTTTTTGCGAAAGGTTGAATGGACCAGCGCGGTAGTATGCGGAGCATGGAAACGATACTGGAATTTATCCAAGACATAGTCTCTTAATTTAGGATATTGGCTGGAATGTTCCCAATCGCTTTACAGAAGGGAATTACAGGTAACTTTGGCTTGACTACCGAAAAGGCATTCCCCTAAATTCAACACTTGTTTTGAGCTGTAAGATTGATGTATCGAGACTTTGGAACCGTTCTGATTTTTGCGCTGCTAGGCATTGTTTTGGTATATATACCATTGTTGATTCAAAAGCTGGTAGCGCCCAGCCAGAAAACGCCGGATAAACTAGCCAATTACGAGTGTGGTGAAGAACCGGAAGGTTCCGCCTGGGTACAATTCAATATCCGGTTTTACATTATTGCGCTGATATTTTTGATTTTTGATGTGGAAGTGGTTTTTCTTTTCCCCTGGGCGATGGTATTCAAGGATCTGGGCTTACTAGCATTTGTAGAAATGGGAATTTTTCTCGTTGTGTTGCTTGTCGGGTTAGCCTACGTCTGGAAAAAAGGTGATCTCGACTGGGTGAAATACAACGTTAAATATGGTCGTGGCCGTTACCGTAGAAAAGTGCCGCAACCGGAAGGAGAAACAATTGGGAGTATTTGAAAATAAATTTCATGATAATGTAGTCATCGCCTCCTTGGATAAGCTATTGGGCTGGGCTAGATCAACATCGCCATGGTTTTTTCAATTTGGATTAGCATGCTGTGCGATTGAAATGATGGCCACGGCTGCCAGCCGCCATGACCTGATGCGGATTGGTATGATTCCCAGATCATCGCCCCGCCAGGCCGATGTAATGATCGTAGCCGGCACGGTAACCTTAAAAATGGCTTTGCGGGTCAAAAAATTGTATGAGCAGATGGCCAATCCAAAATACGTTATTTCCATGGGTAGTTGTGCCACGAGCGGTGGTCCCTACTGGCAGCATGGCTACCATGTGTTAAAAGGTGTGGATCTGGTTGTTCCAGTTGATGTATACATCCCTGGCTGTCCGCCCCGTCCCGAATCATTAATTGAAGGCCTGTTAAAACTACAGGAAAAGATACAGAGTGAACGACCGCTTACCCGGAAGACTGCATGACAGATAATCAGGAAATGCTGATACAGGAAGCTGTTGAAAAAGCGCTGCAGGGCGATATGGAAGCGGTTAACAATATTGAAGATCGCGTCACCCGTTCCAAGGCCAAGGCCGCCCTCGTGAAAGCCAAGCGCGAAGCAGCAAAAACTTCTGCTGAACCAAGTTCTGAAGAAAAATCTGAAGAATCCGCTGCAGAATCAAAGCCGGTGCCCCTATCTCTTAATCAAAAAATTGCTGGAATTATTGCCAGCCAATTCCCTGGAACCGTTGATGAAGAATCATCATCAGAAACGCATATACAATTGCAACCGGCAAAGTGGTTTGATATTGCCCAATATTTGCGCGATGATCCAGCCTGTTTATTTGATTCGCTGCAGTGTGTTACTGGAGTGGATCTGGGCGAAGAATCTGAGCTGGAAGTTCGGTATAACCTGCATTCCATGACCCACCGTCACGCTATTGAGATCAGGATCGAGTGTGCACGCAACAATCCAAAGGTGCCTTCAGTGGAAACGGTTTGGCACATTGGCGATTGGTTCGAGCGGGAAACGTACGATATGTTTGGAATTGAATTTGAAGGTCACCGTGATCTACGCCGTATCCTGCTGCCTGACGACTGGGAAGGTTGGCCCTTGCGCAAGGATTATGAGGTCCAGGAAACATACCACGGTATTGTGGTACCGAAAGTGAAAGAAGGATGGGAGTAGTACAAGGCGACCAGATGGTCCTGAATATTGGCCCCCAGCATCCCAGTACGCACGGTGTACTGAGGCTGAAGGTGGTAACCGATGGAGAAATTGTTTCTGATATCACCCCGATCATTGGTTATCTGCATCGCTGCTTTGAGAAACATTGTGAGAACTCAACCTATGAACAAGTAATTCCATACACCGACCGGTGCGACTATATCGCGTCGATGAACAATAATTTTGGTTACGTGGTTGCCATGGAAGAATTGATGGAAATAAAGGTACCAGAACGGGTAGAATACATCCGAGTTATCATGGCCGAACTGAATCGCATCGCCAGTCATCTCCTGGCACTAGGTACCTATGGTTTGGACGTGGGGGCTTTTACACCGTTTTTATACATGTTTCGTGATCGTGAGCGTATTCTGGATATTTTTGAACTAACCTGCGGCGCAAGACTCCTTTATAACTACATGTGGATTGGCGGCGTATCCCATGACCTGCCCGTTGGTTTTGTTGAAACAGTATATAATTTTTTGGATTATTTTGAGCCAAAAGTCCAAGAATACAATGATATTCTTACCTATAATAAAATTTTTGTTGAACGTACGGCCGATGTAGGTGTTCTCCTGCCGGAAGTGGCAATCAGTTTTGGTGTGAGCGGTCCAAATCTTCGTGGCTCGGGAGTTAAATGGGACATTCGCAAGGATGAACCGTACTCGATCTATGAACGCTTTGATTTTGACGTGCCGGTAGGGCAAGGTCTGGTAGGCACTACGGGCGACTGTTGGGATCGTTTCTATGTTCGCGTACTAGAAATAATAGAAAGTACGAAAGTTCTTCGCCAGGCATTAAAAGATATACCTGCTACTGGCGATGTTCATCAGGCGCTTCCGAAAAAAATTCGACCGCCGAAAGGTTCTATATACCGACGCACTGAAAGTCCACGAGGTGATTTAGGGTATTATATTATTAGTGATGGTTCGCCGCAGCCATACCGCGTAAAAATGCGCTCGCCAGCATTTACAGCGCTCAGTGTTTTAAATGAAATATCCCGCGGATGGATGCTATCAGATGTGATCGCAGTATTAGGCAGTCTCGATATCGTTCTGGGAGAAATAGATCGATGACTGTAGATCAATTAATTGATTGGTTCCCAATAAGCACTACATGGCCTGGTCTTACTTTTCTATTGGCTGTTCTTATTTGTGCTGTCCCTGTCTTTTTATTTATTGCGGTCTATGCTTTGGTAGTTATTTATGGTGAATTGAAGATTTCTTCATTTATGCAGGATAAAGTAGGACCGATGGGTCAAGGTGTGGGACTTCATGCGTGGCGATGGGGATTACTGCAGCCTGTTGCTGATGCATTAAAATTGATTTTAAAAGAAGATATCATTCCAGCCTCGGCCGATAAAAAACTCTTTATCCTAGCACCTTTCATTGTTTTTATTGGTGCATTTATTGCTTTTTCAGCACTACCATTCAGCCAGACTCTGATCATTGCAGATATGAATATTGGTGTTTTTTACATTTTGGCGGTTAGTTCCCTGGGAGTGATTGGTTTGATTATGGCAGGGTGGAGTTCAAATAATAAGTGGTCCCTGTATGGTGCCATGCGCTCGGCCGCTCAAATTATTAGTTATGAGATCCCTGCTGCGCTGTCAATCATTGTGGTGATCATGCTGACCAGTACAATGAGTATGCAGGGCATTATACAATACCAGAGCGGTTTCATCTGGGGGTTTTTACCCAACTGGTTAATATTTAACAATCCTTTTATGTTTGTAGCTTTTTTCATTTTTTTCATTAGCGGAGTGGCTGAATGTAATCGTACACCTTTCGATATACCGGAAGCAGAATCAGAACTGGTAGCTGGTGCATTTACGGAATACTCAGGCATGCGCTATGCATTTTTCTTTTTAAGTGAGTATGCGAATATGTTTGTGGTAGCTGGTGTAGCTGTAACTGCATTTCTTGGTGGATGGCAAAGTCCCATACCTGGGATATTCAATAGTCCTGCTTGGGGCTTGTGGTGGTTCATGAGTAAGACTATGTTTTTGATATTCGTGATGATTTGGTTTCGCTGGACATTTCCAAGATTACGAGTGGATCAGCTAATGAGTATTTGCTGGAAAGGGTTTACTCCGATCGCGCTGATGAACATCTTTTGTGTTGGTATTTGGTATCTAATTTTAGGGTAGAACTATGTTTAAATATTTAGCAACTATTTGGGAAACGGTCACTACCTTGCTCACCGGCATGGGTGTGACATGGCGCCATATGCTGGCCATTCGCCGTGACAACGTAACCTTGCAATATCCAGAAGAGCGTTGGCCCCGCCCAGAACGTAATATCGGGTTTGACCACGATAAATACAATGTTATCAGGTCGCGTCTGCACGTGGACATAGATGATTGTATTGGTTGCCTAAAATGTGAGCGTGTCTGTCCGGTAAATTGCATCAAGATCGATACAGTGAAGGTACTTAATAGAGGTGCAGATATACCAAATATCCGGCACAAGGGAATCACCTCCTTTGGGACGAAAAAGGCGTTGGTCGTTACCCGGTTTGATATTGATATGACAGAGTGCTGCTATTGCAACCTTTGTGTGTATCCTTGTCCAGAAGAGTGCATTTATATGACCGGTGGCCCCAACGCAGAAAAGCACGATATTGATTATGAGTTTTCTGAGTACGATCGTAACGATCTGATCTATCGCTTCGCAAAAAAAGTTTCCGATGAAGACGTTGCGAATGCAACGACTGAACCACAAGAGGTGGCGGACTAGTTGGAAAATCTTGCCTTTGGCTTGATCGTAGCGATCACGCTCGGTTCTGCCTTTATGGTTGTGCAGGGTAAGCAGTTGCTCTATTCCGCCATTGCATTATTGTTCACCTTCTTCGGTGTGGCCGGTCTGTACATATTTATGTGGGCGGATTTTATGGCTGGCGTCCAAATCGTGATCTACATTGGCGCCATCCTGGTCTTGTTGATTTTTGGTATCATGCTGACCAACAAAATAACTTCGGTGAATATCTCCCACACCAGTCTACAGCGTGGTTCGGGTGTTTTAGTTGCTTTAAGCGTTTTAAGTTTTCTGGTGGTCATGATTGGCCGAACACCGTGGCTGGAAAAAACGGCTCTTGAACCAGCCCAAACCGCCGGTGGTATCGGCATGCTGTTGATGATGGAATACCTACTGCCCTTTGAAGTTGCGTCCTTACTGCTGTTGGGTGCGTTGATTGGAGCTGCAATGCTTTCGAGAAATGTGGATTGATGGATAGTCTGCAAACATATTTATTTATCAGTGCCATCCTTTTTTCTCTGGGTCTGTACGGCGTAATTACCCGGCGTAATGGTATTGCCGTTTTGATGGGCGTTGAACTGATATTGAACTCGGCGAATATTAATTTTATCGCCTTTGCCCGCTTTGGGGGCATGAACCTATCTGGACAAGTTTTTGCTCTTTTCGTGATCATTATGGCCGCAGCAGAAGCAGCTGTTGCCCTCGCTATTATTATAAACATATTCAATAATTTGCAGACGGTGAATATTGATGAAGCGCAGCAGTTAAAATTGTGACCGGTGATATGTTGATCAATTACGCGCTGGCGATCCTGTTTTTACCGCTATTGTCATTCATTATTTTGATCTTAGCCGGTAAGCGTTTGCCACGACAAGGTGACTGGGTAGCAATAGGTTCAGTCCTCATCACCTTAGTCTTATCACTGGCTATGTTTGGCAGTATGCTGCTTTCCCATGACCCCGGATTTAGCCATGAAGCTTCAATTGACTGGATGGATCTGGGTGCTTTCCGAATTGAGATGGGTTTCCTGATCGATAATATCACGATAGTGATGTTACTGGTTGTAGCCCTTATCTCCACAATGACCCATGTATTTTCAATCAAATACATGGAAGGGGACATAAGGTATTCGAGATATTATGCCTATCTGGGGTTGTTCACCTTTAGTATGAACGGCATTGTCCTGGCCAATAACCTTTTTTCACTTTACATTTGTTGGGAACTTGTCGGTGTCAGTTCTTATCTGCTTATCGGTCACTGGTTTGAAAAAGATTCCGCCGCTGATGCCAGCAAGAAAGCCTTCCTAACAAACCGGGTCGGCGATATAGGATTATTTATCGGCGTCATGCTGATCTTTACTGCTCTGGGTACGTTTAATTATGGAGAGATTTTTCAGGGCGTGGCCCAGGGCGATATTGCCGGCACACTACTCACCCTGGCCGGCATTGGTCTTTTCATAGGTGCCATTGGGAAATCAGCTCAGTTTCCACTACACATCTGGTTACCGGATGCCATGGAAGGCCCCACACCGGTTTCTGCACTGATGCACGCGGCAACAATGGTAGCAGCCGGAGTTTTTCTCTCGGTACGGCTATTTCCAATATTTACACCAGAGGCACTTTTGTTCATTGCGTATGTTGGTGGTTTCACGGCTATTTTTGCAGCTACAATTGCTATTACGCAAAACGATATTAAAAAGGTATTGGCTTATTCCACGATCAGTCAACTAGGATATATGATATTAGCCGTGGGAACGGGTGCTTACATCGCTGGATTTTTTCACCTGGTGACACACGCTATGTTCAAAGCGTGCCTTTTCTATGGTTCCGGCAGTGTGATCCATGCCATGCATCATGCCCTGCATAAAAAACATGATCATGATATTGACCCGCAGGATATGCGCAATATGGGTGGTTTTAAATCGAAAATGCCGGTGACCTATTGGACCATGGTAGTAGCCGCCTTAGCAATATCCGGTGTACCCTTATTCTCAGGTTTTCTATCAAAAGACGCGATTCTGGCGGGCACACTGGCGTTTGGAACCCATCATCCGCAGCATTTTCTGTTACCAATTTTTGGCTTTGGGGCCGCGCTGATCACTGCTTTTTACATGTTCAGACTAATTTTCATGACCTTCCACAATGAGCCCAAATTGCCGGAACTTTATGATGATATTCATGAATCACCCAAAGAAATGACTTTTCCCCTGGTCCTGCTGAGTACGCTCAGCATCTTCATATTCTATACGCTGCCATATTTTAATCCCTTGTCCGACCATGGCTGGTTCATGGAATTGGTAAAGGCCAAAGATTCAATGGTACCTGGGAACCCTAGCGCCTATGAAATAGCGGAGGAGACGCATCACAGCCACACAGCGACGATAATCCTGTCCGTCCTGGTAGCAGCGCTTGGGATTTTCCTTTCCTGGTCCGTTTACCTGAAGAAACGGATATCAGCTGACGCCTGGGCAGAAAAACTCACGCCATATTATAATCTATCCTTGAACAAATATTTCTTTGATGAAAATTATGATAAATACCTCTATCAGCCATTGTTGCGCCTTGCGGAACGGATCTCATTCATTGACTGGGATTTGTATGACAAGTACTTCATTAACGGCTTTGGCCATGTGACCAAGTGGCTTTCATTCCTTACCGGACGTACAGACTACGATGGGCTGGATCAAACCATCGTTGATGGGATAGGAAGATCCATGAGCAAGGCGGGGTCATCACTGAAAGAGGTCCAAACTGGCCGTTTGCAAAACTATATGCTATTTGCCCTGTTTGGCGTGGTCATTATAGTAATTTTTCAATCATTTTAACCATGAAACGATTAGGAAACGCGAATGGATAATATTTTAAGCTGGATTATCTGGATTCCAATTATCGGGATGGTTGCTATTGGATTTGTTCCCAGGGGTCAGCAGGACCTCATAAAAAAAATAGCAGCAGGTGCAACCGGGATCCAATTACTTGTTGCAGTAATGCTGTGGATGACATTTGACGCGACCGACGGTGCATTTCAATTTATGGAACGTGCTGAGTGGATCCCATCATTGGGCATCGCTTACATTCTTGGCGTGGATGGGCTCAGCTTGCCAATGGTGGCCTTGAATGCATTAATTGCCTTTCTAGGCGTCTTCGTGAGCTGGAAAATCGACCGCGCTGTAAAAGGGTATTTTGCGTTATTTCTATTACTAGATACGGGTATAATGGGCGTATTCCTGTCCCTGGATTTTTTCCTGTTCTATGTTTTCTGGGAAGTAATGTTATTGCCTATGTATTTCCTGATTGGCATGTGGGGTGGACCGCAAAGAGAATATGCGGCGATTAAATTTTTCCTGTATACCTTATTTGGCTCTGTCCTCATACTGATTGCCATACTGGCACTCTATTTTGCATGTGGAAAAACATTTGATATGCTGGTCATGATGGAACGGGCACCTTTTGCCCTGGATGGTGTTCTCTGGTGGGGTATGAGTGCCATCAAGGTGATTTGGGTGTTACTGTTTATTGGTTTTGCCATAAAAGTACCTGTTTTTCCATTCCACACCTGGCTTCCGTTGGTCCACGTTGAGGCGCCCACAGCTATTTCAGTCGTGCTGGCCGGTATCCTGCTAAAATTGGGTGTCTATGGTATGCTGCGGATTAATTACACTATGTTGCCGGACGCAGTCTGGTGGTTTGCCGGTGCTTTTGCAGTTCTGGGTATGATCAATGTGTTGTGGGGGGCCATGTGTGCTCTGGCGCAAAAAGACCTGAAGAAAATGGTCGCCTATTCCAGTATAAGTCATATGGGTTACCTCTTGCTGGGTATGGCGGCAGTCATTGCCGGCGGTGCTGCGAATGGCTCAAATTTGATGGCCGCACAGGCCGGTATCAATGGGGCGGTATTTCAGATGTTCAATCATGGTACCATCTCGGCCATGCTCTTTATTCTGGTTGGTGTGATCTATGACCAGGCGCACCATCGCGACATTGAGGGATTCGGCGGACTGGCGGCACAAATGCCGGTTTACACCGGAATTGTTGCCTTGGCATTTTTTGCAGGATTAGGTTTACCTGGTCTGTCTGGGTTTGTCAGCGAAGCAATGTGTTTCATCGGTGCTTTCCCTGTATTCCGCACCATCGTAATAATTTCAACAATTGGTATCTTGCTGAATGCAGCCTATTTCCTGTGGGCCTTCCAACGGGTGTTTTTTGGAAAATTGAATGAAAAATATACAGAACTGGTAGATATTAATCAGCGCGAACTTTTCACTGTGGTACCCTTACTGGCGATCACAATTTTTCTCGGTATTTACCCCAGGCCGTTTCTGGATATGATCAAAGAGACCATGAATGTATTGATCGATCAAGTTGTTAGTGTTGGAGGTATTGCCGGCATTTTTTAGTATGCTTCTCGTACTATGAGTAACCTGCAAAGTCTCTCTCTTTACTGGCCTGAGTTGATCCTTTCAGGCACGATATTGCTGGCAATTATTGTCGATATATTTTCGGAATCGCAGCAATCAAAAAAGGTCAGTAACTGGGTCGCGCTGGGACTAATGCTGACCTTAATTGCAGTGGCTCTCACCAAGCATTCTCCCACCACCTTATTTATGGATGCACTGGCTTTTGATCCCTTTGCTAGTTTTATTAAATCAATTGTTATTGTGGCCACCTTACTCATTATTGTGATCAGCCGTAATAGCAATGAGTTTGAGGGCTATCATACCGGAGAATATTATGTACTGCTAGCAGTGATGGTATTTGGTATGTTTCTCATGGCCAGTGCCATTGACCTAGTCATGGTTTATTTGTCCATAGAAGTTGTGTCGATCATGTCATTTATACTAGCCGGCTATTTGAAGGAAAATCCCCGTTCCAATGAGGCCTCGCTGAAATATGTTATTTATGGTGCATTTTCATCCGGCATTATGTTGTACGGTCTCAGCATTATTTTTGGCTTAACGGGTACCACGAAATTCTTTGAGATCAGGGATGCGGTCAACGCCCTGGATGGTTCAGCTAATTTGGCCTTAACACTGGCCAGTGTTTTTGTGCTAGCTGGTTTTGGCTACAAGATATCTGCAGTTCCCTTTCATTTTTGGACACCTGATGTTTATGAAGGTTCACCTACTCCGGTTACGGCCTATTTATCTGTGGCGCCCAAGGCAGCAGGATTTGCCCTGATGATTCGCTTCTTTAATCAAGTGTTTGTTGATGACACTTCATTGAGTGGGCTGGGCTGGTCTTCTACCGTTAGTTTCTCCTGGCCACAATTGTTGGGCGTTATATCCGTAATTACCATGACCATGGGGAATTTGGTTGCAATCCAGCAATCCAGCGTAAAAAGAATGTTGGCCTATTCCAGTATTGCCCATACTGGTTATATGCTCATGGCCCTGCCTACAGTATCTTCGGAAGGCGTTTTTGCTATTATGATATATCTGGTGATGTATCTATTTATGAATTTGGGCGCATTTTTTGTGCTGATTTACGTGGCTGAGAAGGAGGGTGGAGAAACTTTCGAACACTTTAACGGGTTAGGATGGCGCATGCCTATTGTTGGGCTTGTTATGACCATTTTCATGTTTTCGCTTACCGGTCTGCCGCCAACGGTTGGGTTCATTGGTAAATTTTATCTCTTTGCCGCTGTGATTAATGCTGGACCAGCATTTTATTGGCTGGCATTTTTTGGTGCACTTAATACGGTTGTATCACTGTACTATTATATGCGTGTTGTGAAAGCAATGTATCTCAGTGGTGAACCAAGTGATGTTATAGCAGTACCATCCTTTTCCATGACCATGATATTTCTACTATTAGCAATACCATCGGTGTTTTTTGGTATTTATTGGGTGCCAATATTGGGATGGGTAAAAGATAGTTTATCGTTATTTGCGCAGGTGCTGTAATATGGCCCCAATTTTTAGGATATAATTAACAAACTTATCAACCACTAAAAGCCAAGATTTACGTGCACTTTAATTATTGTTGGCACTTATTATTACGGGTATTACATGATATTCGACTCTTTGTTGTCTAAAGGATACAGATGTAAATTTAGGGCTGCTATTAATATTTCTTATTATGGTTGAAAACTATTTCCCTATTATAATTGTATTTGTTGTTGCTGCGGGCTTTGCATTTGTGAGTCTCATTTTAACCCATCTTTTAGGTCCACGCGTACCAAGCGCAGTAAAAATGATGCCCTATGAATCCGGTGTAGATCAAGTAGGAGACACGAGGATTCGATTTTCAATTCGTTTTTTTCTGATCGCCTTACTGTTTATAATTTTTGATATTGAGATTGTTTTTCTTTATCCGTGGGCAGTGGTATTCAAAGATTTCCTTTCAGCAGGTCCCTTCATTTTTTTTGAAATGGTTGTTTTCCTGGCTATCCTTGCGTTCGGTTTTGTTTATGTTTGGCGGAACGGAGCTTTGGAATGGGAATAAAAGGAATTGTGAGCAGAACAAAATGTTATTTAATCGTGAAGATGGGTTATCATTTCTAGATAACCTTTGTTAAACTAAGATATTTCCATGAATCATGATGATATTAAATCTAATGTATTGACCACAACCATTGAACGTGCTATAAACTGGGGTAGAAAGAACTCACTTTGGCCTATGCCGTTTGGCACTGCCTGTTGTGGGATCGAGTTTATGGCAGTATTGGCGGCGCGTACGGATATATCCCGCTTTGGTGCAGAAGCGATCCGTTTTTCACCGCGACAGTCAGACCTATTAATTGTTGCTGGTAGGATTTCCATCAAAATGATGCCAGTACTTATTCGCATATACGAACAGATGCCGGAACCAAAATGGGTGATTTCTATGGGAGCCTGCGCATCCACTGGAGGTGTATTCGATACCTATAGTGTGATACAGGGTATAGATAATTTTATTCCAGTTGATGTATATATACCTGGCTGCCCACCAAGACCGGAAGGTGTCGTTGAAAGTCTAATGAAGCTCCAGAATTTGGTAGACAAAGAGAAACTGTCTGACTACGCACTTTCATCTTCCAAATAGATGTCGTTAGAAAAAACGCTTTCCCAGATAAAAGGTTCATTTTCCGATTATGTTCTTGGCTTGACGGAGTATGCCGGTGAACAAATTATTCATATAAAAGGCCAGGGTGTTATAGATGTGCTAAAAACATTCAAGGATGCGGGATTTAATTTTTTAGCTGATCTTACAGCGATTGATAACTTAACACTTGGTGGCTTTGAACGTTTTGCTGTTGTGTACCACCTGCTTTCTCATGGATCCGCAGAACGCGTGACAATAAAGGCATATGTGCCTGAAGATAATCCAGTGTTACCTTCTATAGAGTCACTTTGGAAAACAGCAGACTGGCAGGAACGAGAAGTATTTGATTTATTTGGCATAGAGTTCGAAGGACATCCCAATTTGACCCGCATTATGAATCCCGATGACTATGAGGGGCACCCCTTGAGGAAGGACTATCCTAGATTGGGTCGCAAAGAAAGATACGATTTTCCTGTGATTGATCGGGGCATACAAAAACAAAAACGAACAGAATGACTAGAGTAACAGAAAAGCAACTTGAAACTGATAGAATGATCCTCAATTTTGGGCCGCATCACCCCTCGACACATGGAACACTACGGATAATTATGGAACTAGATGGTGAAACTGTAACGAAGGCTACACCAGAAATCGGTTATCTCCATTCTGGGTTCGAAAAGCTGGGTGAAGACTTGGATTTCAACCAGTATATTACTATCACAGACAGAATGAATTATCTGTCGCCCCTATGTAACAATGTGGCTTATGCCTTAGCAGCAGAAAAATTGATGGAATTGGAAGTTTCCAAACGAACGGAGTATATCCGTGTTCTAATGTGTGAATTGAGCCGGATTGCTGATCATGTATTAAATGTGGGTATGCTGGCAGTGGATTTAGGTGCAATGACAGCGTTTCTTTATGGATTCAGAGCGAGAGAGAACATATATGATCTTTTTGAAATAGCCACTGGGACTCGCCTTACCACCAGTTATACTCTTGTGGGAGGTCTGATGAGGGATATTCCGGAGGGCTTCGACAAGGCTGTCCTAAAAGTTCTCGATGAAGTAGATGAAGTTGTCAATGATATCGAAACCTTATTAAATAAGAATCGAATATGGCAAAATCGGACTAAAAACATTGGTATCATCTCAAAAGAGAATGCTATTTCTTACGGTATATCTGGACCCATGGCAAGAGCATCCGGTATAGATTGGGATATCAGAGTGAATGAACCATATTCCAGTTATGAAGATTTTGATTTTGATGTCGCCATTGCTTTGAATGGTGATGTGTTTGATCGGTATCTAGTGCGGATGGAGGAAGTTCGCCAAAGTATAAAGATATGCAAGCAGTCGCTGGATAAAATGCCAACTGGAGATGTGAGCATTGATCCGGATTTGGGATTTAACCTACCTCCAAAAGATGAAGTATACAACTCTATCGAGGGCCTGATCTATCATTTTGAAGTGACCATGCCAAACAGGGGAATGACACCACCAGTCGGTGAAGCCTACGTACCTACCGAATCGCCCAATGGTGAGCTAGCTTTTTATATTATAAGTGATGGAAACCGTACACCCTATCGCGTTCGCACAAGGCCACCATCGCTGATCAACTATTCAATTTTTTCAAAACTGATAGAAGGACATATGCTTTCAGATGCACCAGCTATTATTGGAAGTATAAATGTTATCGCAGGAGAATTGGACCGATGAAATCCAATGGTAAATTGAAGCAAAGATTTACTTTTTCAGACCCGGAAAGAGTGGAACAAATATTTTCCCAATATTCAGATAAAAAATCTGCTACCCTACCACTGCTACATTTGGCGCAGTCACAGGAGGGATACATTTCTAACAGTGTAATTGAAAATATCGCTGATTTGGTTGATTGCCATTCGGCCGTTGTGATGGACTGCGTATCTTTTTATACCATGCTATATACGAAACCTCAAGGGCGCCATATCATTCAAGTTTGCCAGACACTTTCCTGTAGTCTAAATGGCGCCGATGCCCTGGTAGACCACGTAACAGATAAATACGAAATCAAACCTGGTGAAACAATGGCTAATGATCGATTCACGCTCATGAAAGTAGAATGCTTAGGCTCTTGTGGGACTGCCCCGGTTGTACAAATAAATAAAGAATATCATGAAGGTTTATCTACACAAAAATTTGACAAATTACTAGAGTCTTTTGAATGAATACATTTAAACCAGTCCTGACAGAGTATATTGATCAACAAGACTGCCATACGCTTCCATTTTACAAAAGGGTTGGCGGATACACTGCTCTTGATAAAGTGTTAAAAATGAATCCTGAGGATGTTACTCAAGAAGTAAAGGATTCAAATCTTCGCGGCAGGGGAGGAGCAGGTTTTCCAACCGGTGTGAAATGGGGATTTATCCCAAAAGATTCCAATAAACCAAAATATCTGATCAACAATGCAGATGAAAGTGAACCTGGAACCTTTAAGGATAGGTTACTGATGAATAAAGCACCTCATCAAATGCTGGAAGGTATGGTCATTGCTGCCTATGCTATCGGTTGTCATACATCCTTCATTTACATTCGTGGAGAATTTTACAAAGAATATAAATTACTGGAAAAGGTAGTAACTGAAGCGTATGAGAATAACCTTCTGGGTGATAATATACTCGGTTCAAATTACAGTCTGGATGTTGTTATACATCGCGGAGCAGGAGCCTACATTTGTGGTGAAGAAACTGGGTTGATCGAATCTCTTGAAG
>ENA-ORDI01000960-ORDI01000960.1-marine-metagenome-genome-assembly--contig:-NODE-960-length-17210-cov-2.692698_pt1 | contig 17210 bp, 41 predicted proteins | sample MGYA00248628_ERZ508525 | MGnify/ENA primary metagenome ERZ508525 (study PRJEB26195, sample SAMN05422138) | marine metagenome | isolation source: East of Porto Seguro, South Atlantic Ocean | place... | reverse complement strand
AAGCGAATAAGAGGCTTACTTCGTAAAAAAGTGCAGAATACTAGAGCTAAGAATTGGATAGCTATGGAACTTGCTAAGAAAAAACGATAGCTGTTGCAAAAATATCACACTTCCAAATAAATCCCAAAAATACACATTTTCTTGTTGACAAATCTCTCCGATTATGGTATCATAAGACATAATTGAAATTGAGGTTGTTATGACATTTTGGGAAATCAGAAACAAGGAAACTGGTAGGATCGTTTCTACTGAGACTTGTCTGGGCAATGCCGCAGAACACGTTATGGTTCTGGATGAGATGCATCCTGGCGTATTTGAACTCGTTGAAATAGATGAGGTAGAAGGTGCCTAACGTGCCTAACGAATTCAGTTGCATTTCCCCAAAGGTATCTCTAAAGGATATCGTTGATTTTGGATTTGATAAAGATTGGGAAGATGTTGCTAGTAAATTTGCGTGGATCGAAGACCATTGGCTTCTCGCTCATATCATGCATAGGGCAGGGATATTCCCCAGTGTGGGAATTGCTCGGAAAAATGGGTGGAATAAACCCATTTCAAAGGGATTTTCGGAGTTTACCGTGGGTAAATCACGAAAAAAAGTTTGGATTCTCAATGAATTCAAGGACTTAGGAGATACGATTTCTCTTGACAAACCCTGTTGAGTATGGTAGTATATAGACATGATGGAAAAGAAAGAGGATTTGATGACCAAAATTGATTATATTAGTGCCGATAATGGTGGTCTTGCTTTGAGTGCAGGGAATGTTACTATTAGGGCTAATACTGCTGAAGCAATTGCAGAAGCGATGAAGGATCATGGTCTTGCTGAGACAGTGATGGGCTCATCCTCAATGGATTTTGCATCTGAATATGGTTTTACCACCAATGATGGTGCTCTTAACATGTGGAATGAAGCCATTGGGATTTACAATTGGGAAGTGAATGGAATTGCGTCATGACTGTTTATGTAACTAAGACTGCGAATACTATTGCTGGTGGTATTGCACATATGATTGATGCCGCCAATGAAGACTACAATTCATGGTGCCCCAATGAGGGTATGGTCACAGAATTTGTCGAGAAATGGGTTGTCAAGCCTGGTTCTAAGTACGTCAAGATTATGACGGATAATGGCGGTTCTGCTTGGGGATTTATTGTCAAAACTGATACTGACAAAAAGTTCAAGAAGGGTGACATTTTGAAGTGTGCTGGTTACTCTGCTCCTGCTCGGAATAAGGCTCGGGGCAATGTTCTTGAGGGTAACTATCCTATCAACTGGACGGGGCCTTTGTATCTCTGATGAGTAAGAAAAAAGAAGCATTGTCTAAAGCGTTGTTGAGACATTTTCGGTGTGAAACTGTCGCAGTAATTCACTCTGCATTTGAAGATTCGCCTAGGACAGTGGCACTTATTAACGTAGATAAATCGTGGAGTGTAAAAAAGAAGTTGGAAAAGGCATTTATGCTGACCAACTCAGTTGAGGATGCTTGGTATACGAGTGATAAGGTCGAGTATATCGGGCCGGAAGAATCATGTCGTAGCACTAGTGTTGGTGACATGGTACGGTTTGATAATGGTACAAAATTTAAGTGTGAATCTTCTGGATGGAGTGAAGTATGAGGGATACACTAGATGAAGTCTTGGATAGGGTTTTTGCAGATGCTGAGAACTATGATGGAAAAGTTCAAGAACTTGAAGTTAAATTAGCTGAGTTGTATAACCTAGCTACAGAACTTGATCTAACAAGTACTGCAACTGCGATTATGGCCGCAGAACATACTTTAGATTCAGAAATGGAAGATGAATAATGATACGATTTATTTTGGGGTTGTTCACGATAGTTATTGCTGTCGGATTCGTAGAAGGTACTGCTGGTATAGGTACAGGTATCTTACTAGCAATAGCTGGAACTATAATTATGTTATGGGGTATTTCTGGTATGGATGAAAGGAATTTAGGTTAATGACTGCTTTATGTAAATGTGATGAAAGCGATGAGTCACATGAACATTGTTCCCAATGTGACTGCATATTGCGTTGGGATGAAGGCGATGTATGCTGTTGGTGCAAAGGGGAGGCCTTGGCATCATAGATTATCAACATAAAGTGGAGAAGATGAACCAACTGATAGCGGCAGCATACGAAGCACAGAATAATGCTAAGTCCAAATGGAGTAAGAATTATTGGAGTGTTGTTTTGGCGTATCTGTTACGACAGGCAAATCGTTTAAACTAAATACTAGTATGGTAACACTAACAGAAAAAGCAAAGGAATATATGAAACGTGTATCCGATGGCGGGTATGTAACCCTTGGCGTAAAAGGCGGGGGTTGTTCTGGATTCCAGTATGTATGGGGGTTGTCAAAAGAGGCAACTCATGAACGTATCAAATGGTCGACTCCGATTAGTGATATTTTACTTCTAGACCCTATGGCTGAGATGTATATATTCGGTAGTGAAATAGATTATGTAACAGAACTAGGTGCTAGTTTTTTAAAGATAGTCAATCCTACAGCTACAGCACAATGTGGATGCGGGGAGAGTTTTGGTGTATGAATATAGTTGTAAAATTGTACGAGTTGTAGATGGTGACACGGTTGATGTGGATATTGATCTTGGTTTTGGTATATGGATGCGTAATGAACGTATACGACTTCATGGCATAGATACGCCAGAGAGTCGTACAAGAGACTTAGAGGAAAAGAAATATGGAATACTTGCTAAAGAGCAAGTGAAGTATTTTCTGCCTAAAGATTCAATTCAAATTTTAATAACAGTTAAAGATAAGGCTGGTAAGTTCGGTAGAATCTTGGGTAAATTTAAACTTGAAGACGCTTTATATCCCACGGTCACGACTCTTAATGAGTGGATGATTCAACATCATCACGCTGCACCATATTTAGGACAAAGTAAAGAAGAGATTGCACAAATCCATCTTGATAACCGAAGTAAAGCGGAAGATGTATGGCCCGGAAGATACCATGCATGGCATGATCGGAATGATTACGATAACGGATAACTTTCTTGATAAGGATTCACTTCAAGCGTTAGAAAATACCTCTATGGTGTACTCTAAAGTACACTGGATAGGAAGAAATGCTAAGCCTGAAAATGAATTTCATAATCTAGTTCATAAGATTTTTCAACATGAATGGATTTTCCAGTGCCATGATAACCCTGAATCAAAACCTTTCGGTTATGCTTCTATTAACGGTGCAACAGCATGGTGGAATATACGCCCGATTGACCCCAAACCGCATAGTGATTTAATATCATACTGCACATCTAATGGCGTGGATTATACACCTGATCCGCCACCTACCACTACATTTTTATACTACTTAAAAGCACCAGACAATGGTGGACGTTTGAATATATATACCAAATCACCAGTAGAGAAACTAAATTGGAATGAATCAGAAACAGATTCTATATCTGCAATACCAAATCGTTTGGTATCTTTTCCCATTGATTATGTTCATGCGGTGCAACCTTATGTTGGAAATCGTGTATCCATTGGAGTAATTTTTTGGAACACGTTGCCCACCATCTATGGATACACAAATCCAGATATAAATGACTCCTACGATAGACCGTGGGTAAAAAATGAGAACCAAGAGAGTAATAGAAAATTAACTGAAGACTATATTGGGAGTCAAAAAGACGAACCATATCTTGCCACTACAGATCAAGATAGAGATGCTATTACTGCACTTCACTCGATCTGTTTCGGCTCAGAGGAATGGACAAAACTCCAGGCTGCACTAGACGATAAGAATTGTTTTGCTCTTTTGGCTGGATGTGATGAAGATGGACAACTAACAGGGTATATTGTCTGTCGTGTTATAGATAAAGAATCACATGGGTTGTGGTTGGGGGTTAGACCAAATTGTAGAGAAGGGGGTTGGGGGCGTAAACTTCTATCAGCTGTCCTTAGTGAATCTAGAGCCCGGGGTGCAGAAACTTATGATGCGAAAATTGCTGAGGGCCCTGACACATTCAATACGACTCTTCATATGCATAAAAAATTAGGTTTTATAGTCATGGAATCGAGTCCTGATTTTACAATACGAGATGGCGAGAGACATGAATTTATAAATCACAATGTTATTGTGTCTTTGATAACAGGGAAATAACATGGAAACTATCTTAAAAAAAATCACACCCAATCATCCAGACATTAGTTGGTATATTAAATGGGTGTCGTCTATCTTAATAATGATTGGACTTACTATGCGATCAGCCAACATAGGTATTCCATTAGATTTACTTTTGACCTCTCTTGGTTGTATAGGTTGGACTGTTGTTGGTTGCTTATGGCATGACCGTTCCTTAATTATATTAAATGCACTTGCGGGTGCAGTTACACTTATCGGATTTTTAAATGCAATTAAAGGAGGGCTTTAATGATGTATAAGGAGTTTAAAACACAGATGAGTTATGCTTTGCTAGGTATGGATGCAGTAACCATAACAAATCCACCTACTTCTGGTAAAGTATCGGGTTCAGTGACACTTGGTGATATGAAATATATGATGAGCACGGCAGAAGACAAAGAGTTACTTATTCGTGCATTGTATGAACTGCGTAAGATTACCAAGGAAAGTCATGAACAGTATCTTAAATATAATAGACAATCCAATGAAACATATCGTAAACAACTTGAAATCATAGACGAAGCACTAGGGAAACTTAACTTAAAATGATTGATGTATTTTTAATTATTATTTCGGTAGTAGTATTGTGGTGGATACTTACCTCTGTATGGTCAACAAAAGACTAATATGAATAAAACCTTTATTGGTAGAGTATGTATTTTAACATGTTGGACAACAATCTGTTGTGCGACTATAGCAGGTGTTGTTATAACCATTCCTATTGTATTAGCATTTATTAAACATGGTCTTGGTTTATTGTGAATAAATTTCAGAATAATTATGATGTTCCAGAAAAAGAACGTGTAACAATAGTACACACAAAAATAGTCAAGTGTGATAATGACCATCCCGTAGTGTATTATGAGATTGGAATACCGAGCTATGTTGGTTGGCCTGGTGATCCTGATTCTATTGAGTGTGGGTATTGTGGTATGAAATATGTTTATAAGACAGAAGAGTAATATTAAATTGAGAGACATGAAATATGACTAATATAAAAGATAATTATACATTTGTATCCAAAAAGGGTGATGTTTGGGCAAATGTGTGTATTCGTGAGGGGAAATTCAAGGACGTTATCTACAATTACGGAAAGGTTTCTATTAATCCAAAGAAAGAAAATGATGATGGTTCCTTGCCTTTTCGTTTTGAATATACTATAATAGATAATGCACTACTGCAACGTGAAGAGTTCGGAGAAGAGTTCTTTACACTGATCGGTGATATACTGGTGGATATTATAGATGACCAGTTAAAGGAGAAGAATCTTGAGTATATCTCAGACAATTGAACGTACAGCTCTCACTCAACTTATAACCAACGAGCAATATGCCCGTAAGGTGTTACCCTTTATAAAGAGTGACTATTTTGCGGATAGAACAGAGAGAACAATCTTTGAAGAGATTACCAAGTTTGTTGATAAGTATAACAAGATACCCACACAGACCTCATTGGAGATAGAGGTATCGGGAAGAAAAGATTTAAACGAGGAAGAGTTTAAAAGGGTTGTAGCAGTTATACAAACACTGGAATCTACGGATGTAGACCTTGAGTGGTTGGTAAATACAACAGAACAGTTTTGCAAGGATAAGGCGGTATACAATGCGATTGTACAAGGTATTTCAATCATTGATGGACAGGATAAACAGAGAGGCCCAGATGCTATACCTAGTATTCTTACAGACGCCCTTGCTGTTGGTTTTGATAATCGTGTTGGTCATGATTATCTTGATGATGCAGATGACCGATTTGACTACTACCACACGATAGAGGAGAAGATTCCGTTTGACCTTGAATTCTTCAATCGTATAACCAAGGGGGGATTACCACCCAAGACTCTGAATATCGCCCTGGCGGGTACAGGTGTCGGTAAATCTCTGTTCATGTGTCACATGGCAGGCAACTGTCTATCTATGGGTAAAAACGTGCTTTATATCACCTTAGAGATGGCTGAGGAACGTATAGCAGAGCGCATAGATGCAAACCTTATGAATATATCTCTGGAAGATTTACATGATTTACCCAAGCAGATGTATGACGACAAGATCACTAAGATCATCAAATCTACATCAGGTAAACTAATTGTCAAGGAATACCCAACCGCTTCCGCACACTCTGGGCATTTCCGCGGATTAATCAAGGAACTCGCTATTAAGAAATCCTTCAGTCCAGATATACTTTTCATAGACTATCTGAACATCTGTGCATCAACCCGCTTTCGAGGACAGAGCAGTGTTAACTCTTACATGTACGTTAAAGCAATTGCAGAGGAACTTAGAGGACTGGCGGTTGAGACAAATGTACCGATTATGTCGGCAACACAAACCACTAGATCAGGTTTCACGTCTACGGATATTGGCCTTGAAGATACAAGTGAAAGCTTTGGTCTACCTGCCACGGCTGATCTCATGTTTGCTCTCATATCCAATGAAGAACTGGACGAGCTCAACCAAATCGCAGTAAAACAACTGAAGAATCGGTATAATGATCTCACAGTAAACAAACGCTTTGTCATTGGTATAGACAGAACAAAGATGCAATTGTTCGACATAAAACCAGAAGAACAGAACGACCTTGTGGATAGTAACCAGACAGAGTTCGCAGAGCCCGTGTTTGACAATACAGATTTCGGAGAAGATTGGAAGGTATAATAAATAATCATGTGGGTAATGGATAGTACGTTATTTTTTACTTGGAACTGGATATTATATTTCTGGGTATACACAGTATGTCTAATTGGTATTTCTTATGAACTAGGATCAAGGAAGAGAAAATGACAAAAGAAGATAATGATGATAAAATAATGGTAGAAATGTCTACTAAAATACAGGCTTTTATTCAAGAACAACTGAATAAAACAGATAACCCTTTAATGCTTGCTGGTTGCTTTGCAGCGCAAGTACGACATCTTTATGTTGCAATATGTGGTGAAGAAACAACACTTCAGGTCTATAGGACAATGCTAGAAGGTTTGCGTAATGAGGTGTTGAAAAAAGGAGGATCGGCTGTTGATGAAACCCCTACTATTCACTAAGTTGTTTTATAAAATCTTCTTAGAGCATCCAAACGATACGAATAATCCTCAAGGATATTGGGCTCATGGAAAATTCAGCGTAATCAACTCCCTCAAAGGAATAGTATACATGCTCGCAGGGGTTGTTCATGGTATATTCCCTATTCTATTTTCATTCACAACGTCATCGTGGATCATTCGCTCATTTGTAAAGTTAGTGGAGTCTGAGAGACATCAAGATGAGCTCAGGAAATATATCTCACAGAAACTTGTAAGACAGTTACGAAGGGATACGAAAGAATACCGCTAATTCCCAGATAAGGACCGTAAAATGCGTTGCTTGTATTGCGGCGGAACAATGAAGGATGGGAAATGTCCGTGTTGTGGACATATGGAATCTTCTACGGTAGAAAAATATGGATATAATCATTTATACACAAGACATGTGTGGATACTGCGATGCAGCTAAGAAAGAGTTTAAGCGAAGAGGCTGGAACTATAGAGCGCATGATATAAAGCATGAAGACAATAAACAGGCCTTATTGGAACTATTACCAGATGTAAAAACAGTGCCACAGATATGGATAGATAATAAGCATATAGGTGGATATTATGATCTTATGACATGGTTTGAAGACGAGTGGAAATACTGGTATGTTTAAGTTTTACTTAGTATACTAATGATATAGGAGAAAGCAGGGATGAAATCTCTCTGTATAGTAGTATCAATGTTATGTGGTATCTTTGATGATGTATATAGCAAGTTTAATTATGTATCCGACATAGAACAATATGGCATGGACTATAAAGTATCCTCTGCACATGCTGTGAAAAGTGGCAGAGATTTTCGCGGCGATTGTGATGACTTTGTATACACCATGCGTGAGTTGCTACATGAGCAAGGATATCACACGGAGACATACCTTGTAAGAACATATGTGCTGTCAGGGGGAGAGCTTCATATGGTATTGAGAGTGAAAGAAGGCAATGAGTACTACATGGTGGATAACCGATACCCAGGCATACGCACATGGGAGAATGGTATGAGTGGGAGCATGTATACCATTGACCGATGAGTATTGCGGAAGAATTGTCCACGAATTCCCAGAATACCCCATAAAATCCCAATAGCATTAAAGGTTAAAATAAACATGAAGCTGTGTGGATTAAAGTCTGCAGCACTTCGGCAATTTATTTGCACATTTCTCAATTATTTTGCAGAAAAGACTTGACAAGTCCTTGACATTGGTGTATACTCTGTATGTAGACTCGGATAAGGAATAAGATATGAGTGTAGATGAGATGGGAAAAGCCTTTATGACTGGCTTAGGTGTAGGTGTGGTATTAGGTATATGTGTAACCTTGCTGATACTGCCTCAGTTAGCTTTTTGAGTATAAATACGAAGGGGGTGAAGGTATAATGGAAAAGGCCTACGAGGCTGCATATAGCTATAAGAGGATGGTACGCATCAGTGATTATGGAGACATGATCGAGGAGCTGCCGGCTGGTATACCCAACCTACCGAAGAGAATTCCAGACATTCTTCGAGTACCGAAGAAAAAGGAGCCTATAGGGGATAGCAAAAACCCTTTGAAATCAAGGGGTTAGATGCTAAGAAAAGTGTTGACAAAACCTGTTGGATATGGTACTATAGGACATAATCGAGATAAAGGAAAAAAGTCTGATTGAAATCTAACCCCGGCTAAACAGTCCCACCTACTCAGTGAGGTCAAGACGGGACTATGGGGCAAGAAGCACTGAGTGCTCCCAGAGAATTATATTTCTGGTCTGGGGGTATGGCATGGGGGACGCAGCCCGCCACTACTCTGAGGAGTAGTCCAACAAGGCCCAGAATGACCGGCGAGTGGTTCCTAATGTCGGTTTGGGTGTGGCGGCCGAATACGCCAGGGACCTTCTTTCTTTCCCTTGAAGGATCGAAGCATTTAGGTTGGTTGGCCCACAGTGAAGTTCTAACTATATTAGTGTGGGGGTTCAAGTTGCTTCGATCCTTTCTTTGAGAAAAAGAGGGGGGCCTTAGAACTGAGAAGGCTTTGTTAATCTATAAATGCAATAAGGTGTCTAAGAAATATTATGAAGATGCAAAAGTTTCTGGATTGGTGTGATGCTAATCCACAGAGTTCACGACAGGAATGGATAAAGCATTTTAAGAAGTTGGGTTGGACTGAGAGTGCCAAGTTCACATCATGGCATTGTCATAATCGAGAGCATCCAGCTTCAAAGAGGTTTGCTCAAATACTGGACACTCCATCAATAACACATGGAGAATGTAATGAATAGTGAACAATTTACATTTTTCTGGAATGGCCCTTTTAGTCAATGGTATCCTAGTCCTTTTGAAATTGATGGAAGACTGTTTATCAATGCCGAGCAATTCATGATGTATAGCAAAGCTTTATTGTTTAAGGATGAAGACATTGCTTGTAAAATTATGAAATCAATTAATCCAAAAGAACAGAAAGCTCTTGGTCGTAAGGTCAAAAATTTTAATATAGAAACTTGGAGTGCTCCAGTTGCTACGCACATTGGGGTCAAGTTGCCGATAGCTTGGTCTGTTGTTAGTAAAGGCAGTTGGAATAAATTTTCACAAAATCCAGACCTTTTAGAAATGCTTGCCGATACAGCTGGAACAACTTTGGTTGAGGCTAGTCCTTATGATAAGATTTGGGGCATAGGATTAAGTGAATGGGATTCAGCCCGTCTTACCCGTAAAAATTGGTTGGGCACTAATTGGCTTGGTGAAATCCTTACCAATGTTAGACTTGATCTTTGTGGAAAATAGCCCCCACCCCCAAAAACTGAGCGAAGTTTGCTGAAACTTCCCTTATAAACGTAATGAAAAATTTATTAGTACAAGATAACTTTCTACCAAATAATGTTTTTAAGACTATACATGATAGATTAGTATGGGATACAGATACTTTTAATTTAATGGGCCCGCACTGGCCTTGGATATGGGGTCCAGTTGGTGAGGAGCATGCACCTGGCCATTTCTTCTTATATCATGTATTTTATAATATTCTTAATCATGTTGGTTATGCTACAAGTTCAGAATTTCAACTTATTTATCCATTGATTGAAAAAATTAAACCAGTATCAATAATTAGAATTACTGCAAATATGAATCCAGCTTCAGACAGTATCGTAGAATATGGGTATCATATAGACTTTGATTTTAAGTATGAAACAACAACATCAATTTATTATGTTAACACAAATAATGGTTATACGAAGCTTGAAGACGGCACCGTAATAGAAAGTGTTGCTAATAGATTCATTACTTTTCCTACATCTACTAGACATACTAATACAGGATGTACTGATAAACCACAAAGGATTGTAATTAATCTAAATTATTTTGCATGACAGGTGATTAAGGATATATACTAATATGACAGCTCTTCCTGTATTAATCCAAATACGGTTAATGTCAACTTACTCAACTGACATTATTTGGGCAGTCCAAATTCAGCAAATGTCGAATGATGACTCTCCCTGTATTGGTATATGTACTCTTAATAAAGACGGAGTATGTATTGGTTGTGAGCGTACATTACAAGAGATACATGACGCGTATTTGGAATCAGTAGGAATGGTGCCAATTAAATGGAGAATGATGGATTATGATAAGAGTGATTGATGGATAAAAAAGAAATACAATATCAGACAGCTCGTTGGGGCCCATTAGTTATTCAAATTAAATTAGATGAAGACTTTGTGGAAGAACTTTTAGAGAAAGGACTTAAAAGTAGACACAGCGGTATAAAACGGTTGGATGCAAGAAAGTATTTGGCCGGCAATATAGAAAATGAGTTTCTATATGAGGATATAGAAGATTGGTTAATACCAAAAATAAAACCTTACATAGAGGGTTATATTGAACTTGCAGACCAGTGGACAGGTAATAATTCTTTCAAACATCTTATGAAAGATGATACTATAGAACGTGTAGTGAAAGGTAAGCTTGATCCAAAGGTAAAGATTGTTATTGCTTGGCATATGAATATGGCATGGATTAATTTTCAGAAAAAGAATGAGTATAATCCACCACATAATCATCCATGTGATTTATCTTTTATTGCCTATCTGCAAGTTCCAAAAGAAATAGGTTTGGAACATGAAGCATTAAAAGATGGTGCTAAGGGTAGCTGGCGTCCAGGCAATGTATATTTTGATTATGGAGAGCAACTACCGTTTTGTGTGAAGTCTTTTGGTAAATATCCACAGAAGGGTGATTTATTTCTTTTTCCCGGCTGGGTAATGCACCATGTACATGATTTTAAATCCGATGTGGAAAGAATTTCTGTATCAGGCAATGTAATGTTTGAAGTTTTTGCAAAAAAGAAGGATTAAGACTATGAATCTATCTGAGTCTGATAAACGGTTTGAAGAAATTAACAAAATAGCTGATGATATGATGTTTCGGATTCGGAATATGAATGACCAGCTAGACATCTGTGTTATTCGTGTAGGTCAACTGGAAGAACGACTGGCCAGTATGAAAAACAGTATGAAGGTGCTGTGGACGAAGCGTAATGAACAATCTTCATAGTTATATCGGATAGTGTGATATGAGCAGAGATTCACTACCATTAATTAAGAACCTGAATAAGAATCTTCTTGTTCCATACTACCTTATGAGTAGTTACCTATATTATAAAGAGGATAAGGCTGTTCTACTCGATAGCGAATTCGATCTTGTTTGTCAACGTCTGTTAGATGAATGGGATAATATTGTACACTGGCATAAAGAATTAATCAACAAAGATGATCTATCAGCAGGAACAGGATATGCAATTAGTGAATATCCGAATCGTGTCAAGTATGCTGCATTAAGTTTCTATAGTAAATATGGACGGACCGTATAAGAATAAGGATTTTAAATGTCATTTGCACGATACAATACATATCAAAAACTGGAAGACTTGTGTACTCTGGTAGATATCCTTACCAAGCAGAATAAGATAATGAAAGATATACTGCGATATCAGGGGATGCATGACGTTGAGAAAATATTCTATGATTGTCCTCTGCCATACGAGGAAGACTTGAGCACGCAAGGCGGATACAATGCTCCGAATGATCCTAAGAAAATAATAAAAGATAATGAGCAGGATATCGACGCAACGAGAAATAATAAATAATCGGATATATAGGAGTATAACAAATGTGTCCATTATGTTACATCCCGTGGTTGGTAACACTGCTGGGTTTTTTTGGTCTTTCGGGTGCACATTATTGGGTTGATGCACACCCAATACTATCATTAATACTGACAATCAGTGCAAGTGTTTTAATCTTTTATGGTGGTTTTAAATTATGGAAATATTATCGCCGAACCAAATGACACTCGCACAATACATATGGAATCGTATAGCAGACGATCAGGTTGGGCTATCGAGAACAAGAGCTTTACATAGCGCATCGAACTTGTATGTAAACGATAGAGATATTCAGAAGTATATTGAAGAGTATTGGCATGCGCCATTGGTCCTAACTCATTACCTTGAGAACAAATATATAAAGTGATTTAATGAAGTATTCTAAGGAAATTATCTGGCATTTTACCTGTTATTTCTGTAAGGGTTGGTGGAGTATTGCTGATGACAGTGATAAAACTGGTGTATATCGTCTGCGTGGTGATCCAACAAAACTTGATACCAATGTAGGTGCAGCTGCAAGTGAAGATTGGCAATCGAATACTTCTATAGGATTTTCTCTTGCAGCTGTAAAAAAATTCTACTGTCCTCACTGTGGAAGAAATCAGGAAGAGGATCAAGATGTCTAACAAGAGTGGTATTCCTGATGAGGAATGGACGAGTGTTAAACGTGAAGCTCAAGAATTTAAAGCCGAATGGATTAGAAAGAAAGTAATAACATATACTAAAGTAGGTGCTGATATAGATGAAGCTTATATTCTGGCTTTGGAGGCCTTTGAGCAAAAGTTTCATGGTGATTAAGGATATATATTAATATGAATGATTTTTTGAAGAATGTGATGAAAGAGATTGGTAATGAGTATGCATCTCTTGCAGCTGACGGTATTGAAGCAGGGGATGTAGACTCTTATATTGATACAGGTTCCTATATTTTTAATGCTCTGTTATCTGGAAGCATATATGGGGGTTTACCTTCTAACAAGATTACAGCCCTAGCGGGGGAGAGTGCTACAGGTAAGACGTATTTTGCAATGGGTATTGTGAAGACGTTTCTGGATGCAGACCCCGATGCAGGAGTTATCTATTTTGAGAGTGAAAGTGCGATTACAAAAGATTTAATTGTCAGTCGTGGTATTGATGCTGACCGTATGGTAGTTGTTCCCGTTGCAACCGTACAGGAGTTTCGACATTCAGTGCTGAAGATACTTGACTCCTATCTTTTACAGAATGAATCAGATAGAAAGCCGCTGTTTCTTTGTTTGGATTCTTTGGGTATGTTGTCTACCACAAAGGAGATGGAAGATACGGCTGAAGGTAAGGAAACAAGGGATATGAGTAGAGCTCAGGTGTTAAAAGCATCATTTCGAGTTATGACTCTTAAACTTGCTCGAGCGAAAGTTCCGATGTTGGTTACAAATCATACTTACGATGTGATTGGGAGTATGTTTCCTCAGAAAGAGATGGGCGGTGGAAGTGGTCTGAAATACGCAGCTGGTTCTATTGTGTATCTTTCCAAGAAAAAAGAGAAAGACGGTACTGAGGTTATCGGTAATATCATTCACTGTAAGAATCATAAGAGTAGGTTAACTGTAGAGAATAAGATAGTAGATGTTCGATTGACCTATGATGAAGGTCTGGATAGATACTATGGATTGCTCGAACTTGCAGAGAAGTATGGCGTGTTCAAGAAGGTATCCACACGTTATGAATTGCCGAATGGCACCAAGCAGTTCGGTAAGACGATTCTTAATGACCCGAAAACCTATTTTACCGAAGAGATTATGACTCAGCTTGAAGATGCAGCTCAAAAAGAATTCAAATACGGAAAATAAGTGTTGACAATCCTTTATGATTATGGTAGTATGTATATTATGTTAATTATAATCTTACTGGTTACAGGTTATCTTTTATATCGGTTGATACGTCATCCGATAAAGTCCTTGGGATTTATTTTTAAAGCAATAGTTCTATTGGCATTAGGTTTGTTTGTATGGTTTGGATTATTTTATTGGGTAACTATTTAAGGAAAAAACAATGAGAATATTTTTAATTGCGCTATTGACATCATTAATTATGTCGTCTAGTGTTTGTGCAGACCCACTTAAAGACCTGTCATGGGTTGGGCCTCAAATTTTGAGTGCAATAAACAAGCATAACGTATGGACTCCTACTGATTTTGCAATTGCAAGAGGAGATAAGGTAAGTTCAGTTCCCAAGTTGCGAATTGCAAAGGATGTAATGCGAAAATCTGGTATTACATTGCCGGGCATTTTGGGAACTATATTGATATGGAGTAGTGATGAATATTGGAGATAATGTAGAATACAAGAATGTATATGGTGAGAACTGTAGTGGTCCCATCGTTAATGTATATTCAGATATGGACTCATATGATGAGATGAGGTTGGAGAATGGAGTACCGCTCTATTATTCCAAGAAGCTCAAAAAGTTTGTACCCGTAAAGCCGAAGAACATGGATTCCGTGTTTGTTGAGGTCTTTACAGGAAGCAATGTTTCTAATGAGTTCATCAGATTCTCAAGCATTGTATGACTTTATTGAGATTTATGATACATCGCAAATATCTATTTGTGAGAATATTGTAAGTTTCTTTGAAAGAGTATATGTACCCAAGTCTTCTGGACTGAAGGCCTTTAATCGGAATCGTCAAAAGATTTGTGCGACGATGACATTGAACTTTGGTGAAGATTGGGAGATTAATAATTCTGTATATTTCTTTGTGAGTAAAGCGATAGAAGAATACAGAAACAAATACGACTATTTGAAAAAAATAGATAAGATCAGCCAGTGGAGACTAAGCCCTTCCTATAATATTCAGCGTTATGACGGTGAAGAGGAAGGTTTTTTTTCATTACATAACGAAACTTCTGGTTCCTATCCATATCGTATGCTTGCATGGATGGTTTATTTGAATGATGCAAAGTGTGGTACAGAGTTTCCCTATCAGGAGAAAACGGTTACACCCAAAACAGGGCGAACTGTTATCTGGCCTGCTGGGTGGACTCATCCACATAGGGGTGCCACTCCGAATGTGGGTGTTAAATATATAGCTACAGGTTGGTTTTACCATCTTCCAAAGGGGGAACCGAAATTTGATGGTCGCCATCCTGATGAGCAACGTATACAGGAGATTATAGTATGAGTGCATTGAGTGATTTGGTATATGGAAAGAACAATAAACCTTGGCATTATTTTACTGACAAATATCCCGTAAAGGTAAAACAGATAACAGGGTTGGATAATGACCAACTGGAACGAGATATAAAAGATGCAGGGGATCATCTAGGTAGTCGAACCCCAGCGAAATGTCTCATGACACGTTGGGATATGCATGCTTTTTATCAATCCTTTGTATTTGTTTCAGATAAGGCAATGGAAATAGCGGATGCTTGTCCTCTCGCAACAAAAACGGATACCAAAGGAACCCCACTAAAGGTTCCTTTACATCTTAACGATACTTGGGGATTAATTTACACTAAAGGACAGTCTGCCAAGGTGCATAATCACTGGCCTTCTCTCTGGTCATATACTTATTGTGTGTTTGCCTGTGAGAATTGTGCGCCTTTGGTATTTTCTAATGCACAAGAACCTTTAAGTGTAATTCCGAAAACTTCTCAGATGATTGTTTTCCCCGCATGGTTACAACATGAAGTACCAACACATACTTGTGAACATGACCGTATTATGATTTCTGGTAATTTAAATGCTTCGTAATCTTGCATCTAATATAGAAAAAGATAAGTTGTTAGAGGAAAAGAAATTTCGGCAGCTAAGAACCAATCCAGCGTCCATATCTTTTGATGTAAAATTTCCTGTTGTACAGAAAGATTATTCAAACGAAGAACTTCAGAAAAAACTTGCACAAACATGTAGGGATATTGGTGATATTCAAAAATCTTCAACTAATGTACAAGCAAGTATGACAGGTTGGTATATGCATGAAACAAATTCAGATTTTATGGAAGTGTGTCGCATGGCAATAGAATTGGCGTATGATAATTCTCCAAGACAGGGAGTTCCACTAATGCCGTATGATTGTTGGGGTGCAATATACTCTAAAGGAAACTATACCAAAACTCATGAACATTGGCCGCAGATATGGAGTTGGGTATATAATATAGAGTGTTGTGAAGATTGTTCACCATTAGTTTTTGCTGATGCTTACAATCGCAAATCAATCCATCCCAAAAGTGGTAACATGATTTTATTTCCTGGCTGGATTCGACATTCTGTACCAGAACATCAATGTGATCACGATAGAATTATTCTAGCTGGAAACCTTGGAATGAATCCGTGGCAGTTGATCTTGGGAATGGAAAAGAGAAATGCTTCGGGTATAAGTGAAGAATTTAAAAATATGGCCGAGTGGTTGTATTAAAAATGGGTAATCTCTGTAATTTATTTTCCACTGAACTGTGGCAATTTGATAATGATGATATGGATCAATTTCACCCTAACATAAGAACATCTTCTGTTAATAATAAAGATTTGAAACAAATGATTTTAGAAAAGGAAAAAACAGAAGATTCTAATATATTATCAAATTATGGTGGTTGGCAAAGTAGCAAGGCATTACAAAACGATAAAAGATTTTCTGCTTTATGGGACTTTATTGCAATTAGTATGAAACAAATAATAAGTCATAACAATTATCGTGATGTAGATATTGGAATTAGAAATGCTTGGGCAAATGTGAATAGATATAGAGACTTTAACGAAATTCATCAACACCCAGGCGTTCATTGGGCTGGTGTTTATTATGTTGATGGCCCAGAAAATGGTGGGGCAATTCGATTTTTTGACCCTAGAGTGGTAAGGCAAATGATTGCGGCTGATGAATTATAT
>ENA-ORDI01000959-ORDI01000959.1-marine-metagenome-genome-assembly--contig:-NODE-959-length-17210-cov-3.316757_pt1 | contig 17210 bp, 6 predicted proteins | sample MGYA00248628_ERZ508525 | MGnify/ENA primary metagenome ERZ508525 (study PRJEB26195, sample SAMN05422138) | marine metagenome | isolation source: East of Porto Seguro, South Atlantic Ocean | place: Atlantic... | reverse complement strand
TATCGATACCGAATCCAGTTGTTAAACTATCAGCAGTAATGTTAATAACTCTTCCAGCACCAGCAATTGTTCCTGTGGAAGACAAATCTATCATTTTACCAGTAGTCAATGCATCGGCAGAAACTTCAAGTACTGAACCTGTACTGGTTGTATCAGCAAGAATTTGAACAGTATTGCCTACATCAAGTGCAGAATCAATATCCAATGCAGGAAGTCCTGCTGCAAGAGTAGAATTAATATAAATTCCTCTTCCTGCATCTGATTGAATTGATAGTGCGGTTGTTGCAACAGCGGCAGCTGCATCGTTAGTAATTTGAACTAATTTTCTTGCAGTTGTATCCGTTGAAGTTGATGTTACTGAAAGAACTGTTCCAGTTGTTGCTGCATTGTTTAAGATAGTGGCGGTATTTCCTGCACCAGCTGCACTTGTTACCGAAAATACATTTGCGGTAAGACTAGAAGTTGCAGAAATTGTTTCTTGTGATGTATAGATATGTGCAAAACTATTTGCAGTAGCACCAAGCATAGACCCTGCTGCAGCTCCAGAACTAACAGTTGAAGTTGTAGTTGGAATAATATTTGATGAAAGAGTTGCAAGGACTGTCACCGTATCCGCAGTAGCGCTCCCAATAGCAGTATTTCCTTGAACTGTTAAATCTTCTCCAATCGTAAGATCTGCTGCAAATTTTGAATCCAGAGTACCATAAATTCCACCAGTTGTTAGAATAGATGCATATGATCCATCAGATTGGGCAGCGACAGCAGAAACAACACTTAATGCGGTATCGCCAGACCCTGTATGAGTAACAATTGTTGTATTTGCGTTTAATACATTAAGATTTGCAGATCCAAGATTATCACGATACATAACCGTATCAGCAGTATTTGCACTAACTGCTAAATTTAATGTATTATTGATTTCGTTGGTACGAATTCTCCACGTATCAAACGTGTCCGTAACCGCAACGTTAGCTCTGTTTACACCTGTGAATGCCATTGATTATCTCTCTGAATGTAATTTTGCAATAATTGTTTAATTTCTTGAAACTCATCACGGAATTTTAACAATTCTTGTATTTGTTCCTTCATAATATTTATATCATTTAATTTGTTATTCATTTCTTGCCGTTTACGAAATTCTGCACGATGTGACTGTAAAGAAGAAATATCGTTTGCAAGAAGAGCATTATTACTCAAATCCCTTACTATACCTATTTGATCAGTTTTTGCTAACATATCTTAAAAATCCAATGCTATTGCCTTCAAATCTTTGACTTTTGGTATAATCGCACTTGAAGCTGAACCAAGAACAATCTTGATTGCAAATGTTTTAAATTTGTCATAAGTCACTCCGCTTGATGTATACGTAATTACATCATTGGGTGACTTAAATGCATATTCATGAATATCACTCTCATTTGCAGAAATTCGATTTGAATCTGTTTGTTGAGTCATAAGAACATATGGTTTAGTTTCAAAATCATCGGAATCATCTGCATTGTGAACACGATAATAAACCTTGATATCTGTATCTTTTGGTTTATATGCATTTAGTATTACTTTAAGATCTTGTGCATCAAACCCATCTTCTAATGTTACTCTTCGTGTAATATATCGTGTTTTAGCATTTCCGCCATTAGAACCAAGTTCACTTTGAACAGTTGCCGTTGCATCGGCTTCAGTTCCACTTGTAGTATCTGTAATTGTCAACGTTGGGGTTTCGTAATATCCAGAACCACCAGCAGTAACAGTTATTCCAGTAATAACATTTGCTGTAAGAGTTGCAGATGCAGTTGCACCAGTTCCCCCACCTCCTGTAAATGTTAATATTGGAACAGAATAATCTGTTCCACCATTTGTAATTACAATATCCGAATTCGCAATTGATCCTCGATTGACTTGATTTTCGATTGCAATAAAATTGATCCTTGATACATCAATTGCAGGAGAAACCTTAGAATCATTAGATTTCATGATTGCACGAAGATAAACATTATTTGCCGAATATGTCGTCAGACCTGTAGTTGCAACAGCGGCTACAGTTTTCTTCTGTGCAGTAAGAGTAATATTTCGATTTGCAGAAAAACTTGTCCAAGTAGAATCTATCTGTGCTGTTCTGTTTGCAGCTGATGCAACAGTTTTTGACTCATCAATTCCTTTGAAAGAATATCCAATCGAAGTATTAGAAAATGACAGTTCACTTGTTGACAATTTAAATACATCGTAATTTATTCCTGCTGTATTTCCAGACAATGGTTCTGCGTTACTTGACAAGTAAACCGAATGTGAACCAGTATCGAAACTACAATGATTAACTTTGAACATCATTTGTTTTTCAACATTTGCTTGCCAGACAGAAGAGTTTTGTGGTTGATAAAATGCACTGACAAATGGTTGTTGTGAAACTTTTGTATCAACAGTATTTTTAACTGTTTCTCCCAAGTTTGCAACATGAACTATATAACTTGTCGAAGAAGATGTTAAAACAATCGCATATTCATCTGGATACAAATAAACAGGCGATTCAAATGTAAATCGTGTGTAAGTAGAAGATGTTGCTGCACTTGGTGCAGTTGAATTTGCAGTCGTTTCAGATGCATTCAAAACCACTTCAGAAAATGGAAGAATTGCAGATGAACTTGGAAATTCGTTTACAACCGGCCGAAGTTGAAGTGTAACAGGAAGTGTTGCATCTACTGCTGAAAAGAAAATATCAATACTACTTGCATATACACCATTTGGATTCTCATTTCGATCAACAAGAAATGTTTGTGAAAGAGGATTGATCCAGTTAGTTGAAGTAGAAATACGATTGATTGTATCCTGAGTTGTATGTTTCTCTTTAACGTTTTCTCTTTTGGTTTCCATTGGTCGAGTAGAAGAAATTCTTCCAGAACGAGATTCCAAAAGTCCCTGTACTCTGAAAACTTTTTCTGCAACCGAATCTGTACTTGCAACTGTGTCTGTAGAACTATCTGTCAAACGGAAAAGTTTTTCTCCAGCTCGGAAAGTGGTTGCAGGAATCGTAAGTTCTCCCCCAACAACACCATGTCTATCAGCAGTCAATGCTGCACTAAATGTTGGTGTTGCAGATCCAACTGCTGAAATGTTTCCATTTGATTTTGCAGCACCAACACCTTGATATACTTCTCCTGTTGCAAATCCACCAGTTGTAGAAACAGTAATTGATTGGCCCGTTGACCACGATGCACCATTTGCATAATTTGTCGATGCAATGGTTCCAGATATACTATTAACGGTTAATTTAAATGTGGCCGCAACGTATGCTTGTAAAGTTCCTGTTGCCGTCGCAGTTGTTTTATCAGAATCAGAATAAAAAGTAATCACTTCTCCAAGAACAGGAGTGTTGAGAAAAGCACCAGACAACGTAACTGTTTGAATCAAATCTGAAACCAAAATACTTGTTGAATTTTGATAAAGTGCAGTTCCAGTAGCACCAGAACTTGTATGAGTTAATGTTACCTGTTCTCCTGCACTTGAATTAAACACACCAGAATTTGCAGAAGCAGTATTTGCAGAATATGTCAAAATATATGCTGGTTTCGTATTTGCAGTTACGAGAGTATTATCAAAATAAGGATAGAATGTTGCATTCGGTTTTACACCTTTTGCAAGAAACTGTACTTTTTGTCCTCTAATATAAGGAATAACTGAAATACTAACAGAACGATTTCCAACTGATCGTTTAATTGTTTCTGGTGGTTTGGTTGAAATAATACCAGTTCGTGTCTTATTTTGACTCGTTATTGTTGCAAATCTTGAAACAGTATTCGATGTCATTGAAGTTTTTCGACTCTTAATCAAATTATCATCATTGACTTGTACTCCACTCCATGCAAAACTCCAATCATCCCATTGTTTTCCAAACCCATTTTCATTTCCTTGAACCCAATGATCGTTCAGATCTTCAAGATTGATAAGAACAGTTGGTCTTCCATCTTCTGCCATCCACACATCGTTTGGTGGATTCAATGTCAATTGTCCGTTGAGTTGAGTCGTACCATAAGGATTAATTGTTTCAGTATTACTTGCAAGAGGTTGTACAACTAAATTTGCAGAACTATATGCAAGAGTAATCAAATCACCTGTTTTTGCTGTATTTGCACTTGATCCCGAAGAATCATGAGTGAACATAAAAGAGTCAGAACTAAAAGCAGGTCGAAGTTCTTTCATTTCAAAATCAATTGCGGCCTTAAAATCTTCGTTTGATACATCACCGATATTGTGTCCATTAAACGAATCAACCATAATACCATTCTTAAATCTTTCAGTATTTGTTGCAGAATCTTTTATTGAAACATCGTTTGCTTCTTTTTCAAGTAAAGTTAATGCAGTATAATATTCAAGAGTATCAACCCTTTTTTCAATCTTACCAATGTCCCTCATTGTAAATCGGCGATTATCAATATACTGAGTATCCACATCGCTTGAATTGAAAGTATATGCAGGAATATCCAGATTATAAAGAGTCATTGAATCTTCATCATCTGCTGGTAAATTTGGATCTTCTGTTGAAACTCCCTCAATAACTTTGAGTACTCTATCTTTTGTAAGTGTTAATTTATCTTTTCGAGGCAAGTAATATGCAACATTTGCAGACATTTGAACTTTTGCATCTGGCATATCATCATTTGATTGTATTATTCCAGCACTAGTTGCACCGTTTGCAAATCCTTTATATGGACGAAAATCTATACAATCTCGTAATTCTTTTCGTGTTCCAGTTGTTGGACTCGTAAATGCAGGAATATCAGCATAATCTACATTAGTATACGAATCAACCGAAAAATAAGAATTTGCAGCCGAATGTGAAAAATAATCAAAAGTAATTAGTACATTATTCGCAGGGGGTGTTTGTCCTGCTTTCAATGTGATTGATGCATGATCGTAAAAATTATCTTTTTGGCCATCAGCAAAAGAGTACCGTGATGTAATGTTGTTGTCATGTGCAGTATTTCCAATCGCAGTAGAAACGATAGCAAATTGTGTTACTGCTGCGGCTTTAGCTGTATTTGCCTCAATCACATTTGTAACTCGTATTACATCTGCTACACCAAGAGATTGTGATGCAGTAATAGGAGAAACTATAAGGTGTCCTGCTGTCAATCTTGCATTTTGTTGTGTCGCTGTTCCGTCACTATTCAACGAAATAGTATTCGTATTAATATCACTTGATGTTGATATTGCAGTTGCATTTACTCTTGTTTTCGTTTTTGGTGTTTTTCCTGTATGATCACAAGTTGCATATACTCTCCCCTTAAAAGATCCAGCAGTAAAAGTCAAACTATCTCGTTTTGGAGTAATTGTTACTTGATTTGATGCTACAACTGTTACGTTACAATCAACAATTTCTCCTGCAACAATTTGAGGATCAAGTGTCCCACCACTTGTTGCTACAGAAATAGAATTGTTTGATGCAACCAAAATAAAATTTGCTTGGGGCGAAACCAAACTTCCAGAACCCAATCCTTCTGTTTCAAATGTTGTTCCTGTTGGTGCAGTAATTGTTGCCGATCTCGGCGATCCAGTTGAAAATGTAATATCTAATGTTTCTTTTCTTTGATATGATATTCCCTGTGCAGTAAAGGTTGTTCCACTTTGAGATCCTATTCCTTTTATATTATCAAATCCTAACTTAAATACCAACGAATTCAAATCTGTATCAAAGAGTTTTGTATTACTGGTCAAAGTACCAGTATCAACCTTACTTGTAACATCAACATCCATAGATGGAGTATTTGCATGTCCAAAAGTCGCATTTGAAAGTGCAATTGACTCCATTTCTCTTGTAGAATAATTAATTGTTACTTGATTCGCAGTATCAGCACTCGTTCCAAATGCAAGATTTATTGTAGTTACAGGTATACTCTGCGAACCTTCGTTTAATATATTACTACCCTCATTCGCTACACCATCTGTACTATCGAGTAATAAAGATCCATTTAAAACATTTTCCAATGCCATTATTATGGTTGTTGTAGCAGAATGAGCCGTAATTTCTCTTGTTTCTGAACCTAATGTTATTTTTGCACCAGTATATGCATTATCTTTAGTTGACCTTTTTAACGTTTCCAATTCAATAGAAGTTTCACCCGAAGTATATACTGAACCAACATTTACTGTCAATGGAGTAAGAGTAGTATCAAATAGATATGCATCCAAAACCGCAGTATTACTTGTAGATGTATTTGTAAATGCACCAGAACTATAATCAAGTTGACGAATTCGTGTTGTTCCCATCTTTGTAGAATTGTAAGTATGTGTATTTGTACTTACAATATTCGCTAATGGAACACTATGAATATCATATGTGACAGAAAGAACTTCTGGATCAAATGGGTTTCCTGTAAGTGTTTCTAATGAATTTCCTGCGGTAAAATTTGTAACCTTAACACTATTACCAAAATTTGGATTGATTGGAAAAGAAGTTTCCGTTAAGACATCCCGGCCTTTTTTAACATCAACATAGTTTGTTCCGATACTTTCATATTCGTAACCTTTCACATATGCTTTACCAGCATCTAGTGCAGCAGAAACACGATTTCTGTTATAAAGAGTTTGAGATGTTCCATCTCCCAAAGCACTATCAACAACCATTGAAGTTGAATTTGCAATTGAAGAAACAGCTGCATAAGTAGTCGTTGCAGAAGATAAGTAAATTGAATCTGCGACTGCAAATTCATTTTCAAAATCTGTCAGCACACCAGTAATTGTTGTATCAGTAGATGCGGCCGTTGTTCCTGTTGCTCCTTGATGATTAACTATTTCAACTGGAAAAGGTTTAATCGTATAATCCCCCGATTCATCATAAGTTCGTCTTGCAAGTGTCTTTTCAATCTCACCATAAACTGGATATTTTACATGTTTTGTTGGAGTTCCACTCGAAACTCTCATCAATTCAATGAAATTTGAATCTGCATTAGCAGCAACTGGATCTGTCGAAGAAGTTGTTTTCTTCGCAAGTGTCAGTGTAATTTTAAATCGTGTTGCTCCCGGCGCATTTGCATTTGTTGTTCCGGCAGAAGGATCAAGAAGAGAGGTATCTGAAGTGCTATCTACAATAGATTCGGTTGTTGTTAAACCAATACGATATGTTGGTGTGTTACTATACTTCTCAAGAACAAGAGTTTGTGCGAGACAGAGAACAAAAAATCCATTAACAAAATAAACACCACGATTAATACTGACAATAGAAGCTCCACCTGTATGTGAAACTGCCGCAATAGTTGCAGTAGTAGCTGTTGACCCTTCCAAATAAATTGTATCACCAGCAGTAAAAGATGTGCCTGAAAGGAATTTGATAATAAGAGTTGGTGCATCCGAACCAACTAAATCTATCGCAGCAATAACTTGGGCCCGAGTAGTTCCAGCACCAACAGTAACGCTGGTATCCGAAATCACTCCATCTGCAAAAAGGGTTGCAGTATCAGTAGTAGTCAACTTTAGATAAGTAATTTCTGTGTCCAGAGTTACTTCACCTCCAAGAACTATACTTCCATCCTTGAAAATGTGATCACCTAAACGAGATGACTGTTTCTGTAGAATTGTTTGTAATTGAGTAAGTTCTCTTCCTTGAACTGCATAGCCTGGACGGAATAGAACTCGTAAAAATGCCTTGTCCTCATCATAATCATCATAATAAGGAGATACATTAAAATTAGTTGTTACATTTGCCATTTATAATACTATTCTTTAGAATTCGATAATAAGTTTAATATCTTCTGTTTGATCAGATGCACGAGCAACAGGAGCTCGGTTTTCAATATAGATAATATTTCCAGAACCAATCTGCATTGAACCATTTGCAACATTTGTTAATACAGCAGAACCACCAGTGTAAGTAAAAGTCGCTATAGTATTAGTTACTCCTGTAGTACTACTCGCAACATTTGTAGTAGTACATTGCCATGATCCCGGCCTACCATCATATCCTGCACTTGCATTTGCACCATTTGTAATATTAACAACTCTAATAGTACTTGCAGATGCATTTACATCAACAACATATGCAGTTGCACCATTTGCGCCAACTGTACCCTGAGTTAATGTAATATCACCAGCAATTGCGGCCGTATTTGAAATATACGTAAACGTTTTTGATTGTGTTGCAGTATCCGATGTATAACGTGTATATACACCATCTGTGTTAGGATCTGTCAACAATCCAATTTTACGAAAATCGTTGGTTGTGGTAAATGCACCAGATTCATCCTGTGTAAGTTTTGAATTGACCATAACAAAATATCCTCCTAATTCTGCTACAGGATCATATCCATGCCCGCCTTTTGGTGGAATCATTACAGAAACATTTGCATTCGCTCCTGCCCCAGTTCCTTGTTGTTCAACTATAAGAGTAGCTGTTGTATAACTATTACCAGCACTTACTACCGTAACACCCCCAACTGCATCCGTATTGTCACTATTTGAAGTCAAAACAATTTCTGCACCATGACCATCCCCATTTACTCTTGCAAATGGTGCCACGTTTGCAGTTATTGTACCAGATAATGCTGGAACAGTTGCATTTAAAGTAAGAGTTTGATTTGATCCCGAAACTGCACAATCAGTGATTTTTCTTACATAAGAAGTACCACTGAATGTAAAATATATCGATGAATTGTTATACTTATCATCAGATGTAAGACTAGGTGTAGCCATGGTTAATGTTACACTTTCAGAAGAGTTTGTAACCACTCTATTATTTTCAAAAGTATATCCTGTTCCATCTACATTAATTACAAAAACATCCAACGCACCATCAATTGCAGCCAATTCGATTGCTGCCTGATCAGATCCATCATTTTTAGCACCAGTTCCAGATGTCATTCCTCCCGATGATGCAGTATTTCCATATGCATTAGCATCACGAAGTTGTTTAACTGGAATATAACTTGTTGTTACAAATTTCAGAGCTTCCGATGCAGTAATCGTGTACATATATTTCCAAATATATCCATCTGCAAGTGCGGCTGGAGCTCCAGCGGTTGTAGTTGTTGCAGTTGGTTCTACTGTTGATACTTGTGAATAATTTGTTCCACTTATTTCAATCTCTGAATTGTAAAGACATTTGTAAACACCATAATTTGTATTCATTACATACATTGGATACAAACTTGCAGTAGTAGTACCAGTTCCAGCAGTATTTGCTAAAGTTTGACTTGTCCGTGTAGAAATCATATTACTAAAGGTGTCAGTATCTTTGAACATTGCATAATGCCGACCAGTAGTCCAATTATGTCGTGTAATCACATGACTAACATCTGATGCTGCAACTTTTTTTGCAGCAATCATATCCGTCCAATGAGAATAATGAGTGTTTCCAGTTGTATCAGATGATGGATTTGCAGCCGTACTTGGATCTGGAACACTTGTATCACTAAAAGATCCAGACCAAGAATCTGATTTTCCTATGAAAAGATATACATGGGTAGAAAGTGCAGTTTCTTCAGCAGAAGATATGCCGGTTCCACCTATCAATGAAGCTTCGGAGAGCATCTCACGAAACTGTTTTGAATTGTGAATTCTAAAATTATTTGTTACTAAAGCAGGCACGGTTTATTCTCCTTGTTAATTCTCTTATATTTATACGGAAACTCTTTGATCAATTTTGTGATTGTAATATAAAAACCCATAATTGTTTTCGTAAGGTTGTCCTTTGTAATCAAAAGGTCGATCAAATGAAATTACTTTATTTTGAATGATTGAATCTTCGGTTGAAATTTTTCCACCAGTATCGTCTTCTAAAACTACATTATTAAAATCTTGATCAACAATATATGTAGCAGTTACAGTTCGGTGTTGTGGTTCTGTGATTGAAATTTCCCCCTCATGTTGTGCAATATCAACAACGCCCTCATTTGCAAGAATCTTTCCAATTGCTGATGCTGTTCCACTATATGTTCCAGAAGTTGTTGGAACTCCATCTTCTTGTAATATTTCATCTCCTGCATCAGCAGAACCATTTGTACTATCGAGAAGAATCATACTTTCAATTGAAAGGTGTCTTGCTCGTGTTTCCCAATTAATCCCATCAGTAAGAGTACTGAAATCAGAAGGACAGTTGTGTTCGTAATTGTGTATTACTTGATCGTAATATTCTCCTACATATTCTTTTGCTAATAGAGAAATCGGAATTCCTGTTGTCATTTCTTTTCCAGTTCGGAATATTTTTCCATTAGTAGTAATTGTTGCAGTTGATATATCAAAATCATCATGTTTAGCTTCTTCATAGCCGGGCATATATATTGTTTTTGGATCACTCAAAGTAAATGTTAATCCTAATTCATTTTTTAGATAACCATAAAGAGATTGTGATCCAAAATAAGATGAATTTCCTACTGGTATTGTATCTTCTTGTAAAAAAGACCCATCTATTGAATCTTCTAACAACATATTTCCTTCCAATTCTGCATCAGAAACTTTGAAAGGAGAACCATTTATTCCTTCTAAATTCGTTCCTTCAAATTCATCCAGCCATATTTCATCGCCTTCATGGAAATAATGCGGTTCAGAAGTTGTCAGTTTAGTTCTTACTATTTCTCCAAAAACATATCCTTCCGTTGATTCTGTTCCAACATAAGCACCAGAAGTTGTAGGAACTCCATCTTCTTGTAAAAGAACATTATCTTCTCCATCAAATTCATCTGTTTCTAGAAAAATATTATTTTCATATGAAACGTTACTTACAGTTTTGACTGACATGAGAGAGAAAAATTCAGCAGGACTTCCAGATGATGCTAAAAGCAATGTTAGGTATTCTATTAAGGACGAAATGGGTTCGGCCTCACTTCGTATATAACCAAAATTTGAAACTTCTCCGTAATATAAAGGATCTGTCGATGTAGTTGGTATTCCATCTTCTTCCAACAAATATCCTTCTAAAGTATCTTCTAGACGAACAGTTGGTTGCCCCATTTCTGCTTTTATTCTTGTTGCAGGAACTTTAAATTCAATTTCTTGGTTTAAGACAGTTTCGGCAGTTACAAAAAGATTGTCAAGAATAACGGTAAAAAATTGCATTCCTATTTCACGATATCGAGCTATTCCGGCATCATTTAATGAATTGATATTGTTCAGTCCTCTATCAAACATTTGTGAGTTCAACAGAGTTGCAATTGCAACCTCACCAAAAAGTCTAAATCCAGCAGGATGTAAAAGTTTCAGAACATCTTGTTTCCATACATCAATCGAATCCGTTGTTTGAAGAACATAAGAAAAATCTTGATAATAATCATTGTCTTGAAGTTTCTTTGCAGAACTTGGAAATCCAAATTCACCAACATGAACACCATCTTTTGTCTTTACAACTGCCATTGTTGGTGTGATGGTTGCTGGAGTAGAATTGACAGGAACAATTATAGTAGGATCAATCTTATAACCAAATCCAGAATCAGTAATGTTAACACCTGTCACTCTTCCACCCAATGTACCAATTGAAATTGTTGCATTTCTTCCAAGAAATCCACCATTTGTCGTATCCACTTCATAACGAGATGCATAATAATCATTAGCAGCCGCAGAAGTTGGGATTGCTTCATAACCACTTCCATGAGATGTAATTGAAATTGAATTGATTGCACCAAATGTTTGGGCTTCAGTAACCATTGCACTTTGAAAAACATTATTTGCATTTGAAATTAAACTAATACTTCCTGCCGCTGTTCCTGAAGTTGCAGTAGTAGTAAAAGTGAAAACAGATGAATTTGCAACACTTGTAGGAATATAAGATGCAAGATCATCTGCTGTTCCAACAATTGTTCCAGTTGTATCAGCAGTAAAATCAATTGTTGGATTTTGACTTGATAAAACAGATGATATTGCTGTTCCCCCATCCACATCAACATTAATTTCTTCGTGGTTTATGTTACCTTCAGTTGATGCTGTTCCACTATAAGTTGCAGCAGTAGTAGGAACACCATCTTCCTGTATCAATGTTCCATCTAAAACCGTTTCAAGTATCATCTGCCCAGTTCCATTCGGATTAACTAGGTATACAGTATTTGTATTTGAAAAAGTACCAAGAGTAGCGTGTCCAAAAACCCTTTTGTTGATGGCATCATAAAGAATAACGGTAAACTTTTTTGATGCACTTGCCCATGTTGCGTTATCTGTAAGAATATATTCTGCCGCTGGATCAGAACTAAATGCATTATTGATCGTAAAAAATTGAGTCAGATTATGTCCTGCTGTGACAGTAGCTGTTACAGTTGTGCTAGTTCTTGAATATGTTCCTGTTAATGTGACAAAATTTGCATCATAGTCTGAAGCGTTAATGAGAATATCAGATGTTGGATTAGTTATTGTAGAATCATCAATCTCTGCTGTTGTTGCACCAGCAATTGCAACTTGAGATGAATCAAACAAATAAAGAGTGTCCTCATCAGCAAATGCAAGAGGAGCAGTTTCTTCACTCAGTACATTATCACCAGCGTCTGCTGTACCATCTGTACTATCAATTAACAAATATCCACCTATATCCTCTTCTAACTGCATTCTAAATTCTTCGTTGGAATCATCATAAACTCGCAATTCCTGAGTACTCATAGAAACTACTGCACCTGTTTTTGTTGCACTTGCATATGTTTCATTATTTCCAATAAGATATCCTTCGACAACCGCTACACTAAAAGGTAATGCAGTCGTAGCACCAACTACATTAAAAGTTGAGGTTTGAATTGCTTCATATAAATTTGTTGTTATAACAGATTGCGAATATGTACTTCCAATGGTTTTAACTACTGCTTCTGCTGTAACAACCACATTAGTATCACTATTATCAAATGTAAATGTATCTTCGGGTTGAAAACCACTCCCACCAGCAGATATGTTCATAATTGTAACTTGATCTGCTGAAGTAGAAGAAACATTTGCAGTTGCCCCATATCCAATAAATTCTGGTAAAGCTTCAGTTAATATAGTACCTTCGGAAGAAGTTTCACTAAAATAACTAGCTTTTGTTGTGGGGGTGCCATCTTCTTGTAACAATTGTCCTTCATATCCAATACCACTAATTGTTACTGTTTCTAAAGAAAGTCTATTTGTATCTGATTCTATTGTAATAGTATCATCTACATCATATCCTGTACCACCATCTGTAATTGTAACACCTATCATCTGACCAGTAACAATTGCAGAAAGAGTACTTCCAGATACAAGTGTGGTAGAAATAGTTTCACCTATTATAAATGTTCCATCTTCATTTGTCAGAACCAATTCCATAATGGTAATTGATCCTACTTTACGAGTAGTAATTTTTGAAACAAATGCAGTGGCACCAGATGTTGCGCCAGTAATTGTCAAACCATTAAAATCATTATAGGATGTGTCATAATCCAATTGGAGAACAGTATCTTGTTGCCAGTTTCCATCTGATACTTTGAGTAAGTCAACTTTGGGATAATAAAATTCAAGTTGTTCTTGGCCCCACAATAAACGAAAAAGCGTGCGGAAAGATTTTTCACTTCCTCTTGAACGATAAAACTCTTTTAGATGTTTAATGAAAAATCTTAGATCACCAGATGCAGAATCCCTAATGTTTGGATAAAGTTCTTTTTTAAATGATTTGAGAAGTCCGGCCGAAGTTTCATCTGAATTGATTAGATCAGAAAATGTTTTTGTTGCATTCAGAGGTTTTCGATTCAGTTTGGTAATTGTGCCACGTGCAGTAGAAGTACTTCCAAGAATTACTTCTTCTAGTGCAAAATTCAAATCATTGGTGGGTTCTAGAAATACCTTATTAATAGCAGTAAATGCACCTGTCGCCTTGGCCGTTGCAGTAGCACCAGATGTTTGTCCTGTAACTGTTTCTCCTACCGTAAATGCATTTGCAGCAGTACGAGGAGTTTCTTCAGTTAGTACATTGTCACCAGCGTTTGCCGTTCCATCTGTACTATCAATCAACAAAAATCCATCTATAGATTCTTCCAACAGCATCGCCGACAATTGGCCTACCGTATAGTCCTTATAATACACACAAAGAACTTCCATAAACTCATAATAATGTTCAATGAACTTCTTATAAAGAGGAAATTCATCGCTAATAAATTCAGGAAGTTGATTCTGTACCTGTGATACCGCTTTTGCTATAACTTTTGCAGACATAATTTATTAGTACGTAGTAGAGGAACCAGTAGTTGTTCCAGTTGTTGTAGAAGAAGTAGTGGTTGCTGTTGTACTTGTTCCAGTACCAGCATCATCTTGCATTACTATGGTTATATTAGTATTTGCAATTTCAAATATTTGATTTCTAACAGGAACCAAATCGTTTGTTGCTGGTGTAATAGTAAAATCTATTGTTGAACCAGAAAACGAATCTGGTAGAAATGAAGTTATCGAAATATATCCATTTGAATAAGTAACTGTTCCGGCTGTTGCTGAAAGAATAACTTTATCAGCACCAGAAAGATAATAAATTCTAAAAATACCATTCAAATCATCAAGATAACAAGTTGAATATGCCGTACCTGTCGAATCTGTATATGCAAATGCAGATGAAGTTACTGCCCCCTCGTAAGTTGTTGAGGGATTATAGATTGCATTATTAAAACTAATGGTATAACTATCCGCTGTCGTTGTTGAAGGAGTAATCCCTTTTTTTGCAGTAATTGTTGTCAAATTGCCAATAATTGAAGTTTCTGTTTTGTCAATATCAGTAGAAAGAGTCGAATATCTGAAAATCGATCCAAATTTTAATAAATTATTTGTTTTATAACTTTGCATCGTATCAATAACAGATTCCGCTACCGCCCCAGAAGAAAGAGTAGTCAAACGTGAATCATATTTAACTGTTGTATTAAAAATTAAATCAACAATATCTGGATCAACCACAATTGGTGTAATTGCAACCATATTGTAAGATGAAACCGCCTCTTTAATTGATGTAATTTGTGCAGCAGAAAGAGATGTTGCACCAGTTGGTTTTGCAGAAATATATACTGTTCCAAACTTGGGGGTTGAATGATCTTGTCCTCCCCAAACTGAAACACTATCCAATCCAGATACATTTCCTTCTACTATCTTCTTATAATCATCAGTCGTTACTGCACGATTTTGTGTCTCGTATGTTTTGGGTGCATTAAATTTAATACTTTCTACGGTTTCTCTATCCGATCCACCTGACGCTGCATTTGTGACTGCAACTGATACGGTTGCATATCCACCAACTGTTCCAGATGCAGAAAATGTATTTGCACCATTTACATCTGCACCTTCAGATACTAATGCTTTAAGTAAAACAATATTACCAGTAGTGGGTTTTCTTCCCAAAATACCATCTCCAAATTGTACCCGAAATTGGCCGTTCGTGTGTTCGTTTACAAAATATACATTAGATGTAGAATTAATAGTTGTTATGTCAGTCGCCTTTGTATAAACGGCAGTATTTGTATCAGCTGCAGATTCTTGAATTGTAACTGTAAGTGTATCTGTGTCTGTATTTGCATTTGGAAGAAGAAATTTCTGTTCTGTATTTGCTGTATTTGCAGTATACTTAAATGTCAACGGTATTCCTTGTGTCAGTTCTACACCAGTTGCAACGTATGAAGCACCATTTGCTAAAACAGTAGTTGAACCAGATGTACAAAACGTATAAGATGTTCCGTTGACAGTTGAAGTAAATTGTGTATATTTGTCAATGGTAACAGATGCTGGTGCATCGCTAGGTGTAACAGTAATACTTACGTTTGCCTTTGCACCAGTTGAAGAGCCCGGAGTATACCCCAACATAGATGCCTTTGAAACAACCGAATCTCTTAATTGTGCGGAATCCAAAAAGGATTCACTCGCAAGCATGTTCACATAATATGCGTTGTAATAAGTATTGTATGCAAGGATATCCAACATAACAGAAATTGCAGAACCACCAAAATCATGATCAGTAAATTCTGTCTGAGATGAAAAATAATCCTTTAGATTATTCTTGATTGAATCAAAATCAAGTTCTGCAATATTAAGTTTTGCTATTTCTGCCATGGTTATCCTAATACATCAAAATATGTTGTTAATTTTTGTGTTTCGGCTTCCGATGCTACGTTGAACACAACACTAATTTCATATCGATTTTGTTCTTCTTGTGCTTTTACTGAAATACCCAACACCTCGGCCCTTGGTTCATGTCGTGCTACTGCTGATTCTACTTCTTTTTTCATACGTTGTTCTGTAATTGGATTCATTTGCTCGAACAACAATCCACGAATATTTGACCCAAACTCTGGTGCAAATAAACGTTCATTGAAATTCGTTTTCAAAATAGAAAGAATTGCACTCTTGACAGCAGACGCTCCTGTCTTTTTTCCAATATCTCCATTCATTGGATTGGCGAACATACTGTACGCCAAATCTTTATATGTTCTGTTTGCGATAGACATGATACCTTTATTTATTTACTAACGAAGAGTTCGATCAATTACCGACCCTACAGTTACATTTTCTATTTACTACCAGCGGCCAATAAGGTCATTAATGGTTTTATACTTGCACTTCCACCCATCATCATCATTCCAACACAAAAATCAAGACTATCGGGTGGTTTTCCAGTAGCAGATGATAATGCTGATTTAACTGCATCATTACCACCAGTTGTTCCATCTGGAATCTTTAATACATAAACTCCTGCTTGTGGAAGTCCAACAGAAAACAATGCAAGAATTTTTTGAAGTGCTTCATTGATTTTATCCAACTCTTTAATTTTACCATCAAGAAAATCAATTACTCCATCAAGCGCTCCTGCTGAATCCCCGGCCAGACTCCTTAACGTATCAGAGAATGTATTAATTGCTGCAAAAAATGTTTTGAAATCCCCAATAAGATCTGTCAGTTTTGCAGCTTTGAAATTTGGTGGTGGTGCATCTTTTTTCTTTGGTTCAAATATCGTTCCAATAATAGAAGTTTTTACCGCATAATCAGATCCACCAATATTATGCTTTTCTAAAACAGTACTTGTACTTGAGACAGTAAGAAGTGCTTTTCCTCCCTCTCTTACAACTTTAGTATCTCCAACCGCAGCTTCTTCCGCAGTTAAATCTTCATAATATTTGTAATCATTGTAGGGAGGCCCTTCTATAAATTCACCAGAATTTTGATCAACATATGTATTTTTATTTTGAAAATAATGAACCTTTTGAAGTGATGATCCTGCTCCTATGTTATCAAATGCAATATGATCCAATTCAGATGCACCAGTGATTGTAATT
>ENA-ORDI01000956-ORDI01000956.1-marine-metagenome-genome-assembly--contig:-NODE-956-length-17227-cov-8.218134_pt1 | contig 17227 bp, 14 predicted proteins | sample MGYA00248628_ERZ508525 | MGnify/ENA primary metagenome ERZ508525 (study PRJEB26195, sample SAMN05422138) | marine metagenome | isolation source: East of Porto Seguro, South Atlantic Ocean | place... | reverse complement strand
TGACCCCAGCCTATCTAGGCGGCTCTCACCAACCAGGCAACGCTGTTTGTCTCGGTAAGGGGACGGTGGTAAAAAGTTAACTGGTGGCGCGCTAGAGTAGAATCCAAACGCCCAACAACTAACTTTCTTAGGACCTCGCTTGATTCAAATCGGTTCAATCGTCTGGTTAAAAAGAGGAGCCTGAGGCACTGACTGGACATCGGGGCAAGAACTCTTCCGGGGGGATAAGCCACTTACGATTTGGTGGGTAATTGCCAGTGCACCAATGTCTCCCGATACCGTCCGTCGGACTGGACTTGTTCTTGCACGGTCGTGAGGTCCTCACTCCACAAGTGGAGAAGAGATTGGTAAGTCGCGATGGCCCGTTAAGGAACCTGATCGGCTGCCCTTAGTCGGCGGTGACTTGCACCTCGTAGAGGTTGTATTATTATTGTCTGGTTAGAATGCCCGTGCGATTCCGGTATGCCAGCGCCTGTCCGGTTTATTGATGCAAGCTGTTGAACCGAAATTATAGGATACTGAAACATGAAGTACGATGTTATTGTGGTGGGCGGCGGCTCCGCCGGATGCACCATTGCTACCCGTCTATCCGAGGACCCGAACCGCTCGGTCCTGCTCTTGGAAGCGGGCCCCGACTATCCCAATTTTGAACAGCTACCGGACGACTTGAAGTTCGGCAATAACATATTCCTTTCCGCCTACGGACCCCACAACTGGGGCTACACCGCGCAAATGACTCCGCAGCAACCCAATCTGACCATCCCCCGTGGCAAGGCCACCGGTGGGTCTAGCGCAGTCAATGGGCAGGTGCTCTTCCGGGGGATCCCCGAGGACTACGACGGCTGGGCCGCGATGGGGAACGACGAATGGGCTTTCACAAAGGTATTGCCATATTTCAACAAGCTTGAGACCGATCTAGATTTCAAAGGTGACTTCCACGGTTCTGACGGTCCGGTGCCAGTCCGCCGCTATCCCCGCAGCGAGTGGCTGCCCTACGCCTTGGCATTTGAACAAGCGTGCGTCTCTGAGGGGTACCCACAAGACGAAGACATGAACCATCCGGAGTCCACTGGGGTCTCTCCCCGGGCGCGAAACACCATCGAAGGCGTTAGGATGAGCATGGCCTTGAATTACTTGGACCTAGCCCGGCACCGGTTGAACTTCACCATCAGAGGCGACGTTACGGCCCGCCGTATCATATTCGAAGGCAAGCGCGCGGTAGCCGTGGAGGCTGAGAGCGGCGGTGAGGTGTTCACTGTGGAAGCCGACGAGATTGTGGTCAGCAGCGGCGCGGTGGCCTCACCCCAGCTTCTGATGCTGTCGGGCATCGGCCCGGCCGCCCACCTGGAAAGCCTGGGAATCCCGGTTGTTCAGGACCTGCCTGGGGTGGGCAAAAACCTGCGCGATCATCCCTCCGCCGCCGTCATCTATCGGGCCGCCGGCGAGAAGCCGGACCTGCAAGCGCCAGTCATCCAAGTTGGGCTCCGTTACACCATCGAGGGCTCTGACCTGCGAAACGACATGCAACTCTCCCCGATGTTGATGACCAGCGAACACCGTCCCGCGCAAGTGGTTGTTGATGACGACGCAAACTACATCGGGATGAGCGCCAGCCTCCAGTTAGCTTTGGGTGCCGGGGAGTTGACCCTTACGTCAACGGACCCCCACGTGCAACCGTTCTTGAATTACAACTACTATCAGGAACCCGAGGACCTGCGCCGGATGCGGGAAGCCATACGGCTGGGAGTAAGGTTGGCGGAGAGTCCCGAATTCAGCGCCATCTTGTTGGACCGGGTCATCCCCACGGACGAAGACCTGGCTTCCGATACTACGTTGGATGACTGGTTGAGGAAAAATTCCGGCACATCCCATCACATATCCGGCACATGCAAGATGGGCGTCGACTCCGACCATATGGCGGTCGTTAACCAATACGGCCGGGTGCGCGGCATCGAGGGCCTGAGGGTAGCCGACGCTTCGATTATGCCAGACTGCATCCGCGCCAACACCAACGCCACCACCATCATGATTGGTGAGCGGGTATCCGACTTTATCAAAGAAGGTCGGTAGGAAGACCGAAAACGACGCTTTAGATCGCTGACCGGTTGTTCTGTTCAGTGGCTGTTATCCCTGGTCGTGTGGTTATTCTTGCGCCGTCCATCGCGTCGCGGTTGAGGTCCCGGAGTGTCGCGCTGCCGACCTGATTCCTGCGTTTTTAGAACGACATCAGGTCTCCGGTAAGTCCCTGGCGAGTTTCTGAACTGGTCAGGCAGCCTTTGGGCCCAGCGTCGTAAATAGCAGTCGACGGTCTGCTCTGAAAAGCCGACTGTATGGAGGGAGCATTATGCCAACCAGAACGGGGGAACAGTACATCGCGCGCTTGAAGGATCACCAACCTGCGGTGTATATGGGTGGTGAAAAGGTCAAGGACGTGACGACCCATCCGGCGTTACGCAATGGAATCCACACCCTGGCCCGCCTATACGACCTGCAACACGATTCCGAGTTGCGCGACGAGATGACGTACGTTTCACCGACAACCGGTGAGAGGGTGGGGCTTTCGTTTATCACCCCGCGTTCTATGGAAGACTTGGAAAAACGGAACAGGATGATGACACGATGGGCCCGGCTATCTTGCGGCATGATGGGGCGGAGCCCGGACTTCATGAACGTCAACATCATGGCGATGGCCGCCGCCGGGGACTATTTTGCGCAAAATCGACCGGAGTTCAAAAATAATATCCAGAACTACTACGAGTACATACGTGAGAATGACCTGGTGCTCACGCACACTCTGCTTAACCTCCAACGCAGCAGGACCCCTGGTTCCACACCCCTAGAAGACAGGACTGACGTCGCGCTGTCGGTGGTCAAAGAGACCGATGCGGGAATAGTAGTCAATGGGGCCCGTGTCCTGGCTACGCTCGCTCCGCTGTCAGAGGAGATTGCTTTGTACCCGACCGCGTCACATATGCTTCCCGGCGAAGCCCCGGAACGTTACTCCTTTGCCTTCGCGATACCATGTGACACACCAGGTCTCCGATTCCTCTCCCGAGAGAGCTACGACCTGGGCCGATCCCACTTCGATCACCCTTTGGGATCCCGCTTCGAGGAGATGGACGCGATTGCCTTCTTCGACCACGTGTTCGTGCCCTGGGAACGGGTATTTTTGCTTGGTGATGTGGAACTTTGCAACAACCTGCAGATGGCCACCAACCGGCATCTTCACTCCGGACATCAAGTTGTGACCAAGAACGTGGTCAAGTGCGAGTTCATATTGGGCCTCGCCAACCTAATGGTGAGGACTCTAGGTTCGGGCCAGCTTCCGCAGGTGCAGCAAATGTTGGCAGAGATCATCGAGAACCTCGAGGTAGCCAAGGCCTGCCTGCGTTCTGCTGAGGTGGATGCCAAAGTCGATGAGTGGGGCGTAATGTGCCCCGCCGAGTTGCCGCTGCAAGTGGCGCGCAACTTGTTCATCCGAATGTATCCCCGGATGGTGGAAATCCTGCAGCTTCTCGGCTCCAGTAGCTTGATGGCGCTTCCGTCGGAGGCTGACCTCAACGGCCCGCTAGCCACGGAAATCGAGCGTTATCTCGACACGGACACTGCGACGGCCAAAGAGCGAGTCAGAATATTTCGATTGGCTTGGGATACCTGCTGCAGCGCTTTCGGTTCCAGGCAGGTACTCTACGAGCGGTTCTTCCAAGCCGATTCTCTGCGAAACGCGGTACTCCTATATAACATGTGTGATAGGGAGCCCATGACCGAGTGGGTCCGCGAGTTCTTGGAGCAAGAGTAATCGTTGATCTCGCGCCGGAGCGTTTATTTTCGTCTGGATTGGGACTGTCAGTCCATCTTGGGCCGTTACCTGGCATCATATAATGAGTGCCTTACTCCGATGTTGACGTCTGTGGAGTTTTTGCAGGAGATGGAGGTGAGTCCAACCGCCCAGCAACTAACTTCCCAGGAGTCTCGGTGGATGCAAATCGGTTCGATTGCTTGGTTGAAAAGAGTGGTTTAGCGTCAACGGTTATAAAGACCCTCAAACAGGGCAGATGCCTGTAGACTAGGGTATAGCGCAGTGGCTAGCGCGCTTCGTTCGGGGCCCAGAGGTCAACATCATAGTATTAAAATCAGGAAAGGGGCACGATAGAGCGTGCGAGTTAGCAATGCATGTTGAATTAAGAGACTAATAGTTAAAACGACTCAGCTCGACTAATCTATCAATTTAAAGCGTCAGTTGTCTGATTATTTACCATATCAACACGATGTGGGGCTGCTAACTCCACACGGTGACTTTAGTTACCTAACCCTCTCATAAAGCCAAATCATGCTTAAGCAACCCCTTCTTTATGTGTACGGGCTTGCCCTATCCGCTCCTTGCGCGAAAGATCTCATTGGCTATGTCAATCGCTGCTCTAGTGAAAGGCAGACCACCGTAGAACGTCGTCTGAATGAACACCTCTATGATCTCTTCTTGAGTCAGACCAATGTTCAGCGCTCCGTTGATGTGGCTGCGCAACGGGCCCTCCCGCCCTAACACGGTCAGAGCGGACAGCGTGCAGATCGAGCGGCATTGTAAGTCTAGGCCAGGCCGATTCCATACGGATCCCCAATAATATTCGGTGGTCAACCGGTTGAATTCCCGTTCCGCCTGAGTAACCGGACCAGGCCCTTGGCTGGAGGTAGGAGCGCCCATCAGTTCTTCACGTCGATCGACTCCCCTTTGGTAGAGGTCATCGGGGGTTTCGTTTGGGTCGAACACTAACTGGGGTGTGAAAGGGATGTCGTTGGCCGTGAATACCTCTTGGGCCACCCCCATGGCGGTGAAGGCGGCGGGCACGCCGCCGTAGAATGAGGCATGAATCATGACTTCTATGACCTGTTGGGCTGGCAGCCCTAGATTAACCGCATTGGCCACATGCCGCCTCAGCTGGTTCTCCTTTTGTAGTACGGTCAAAACCGAGAGCACTATCATCTCCCGGTGTTCAATTTTTAGGCCAGGCCGCTGCCATATGGATCCGAACAACGCTTCTTCAGCTATACGGTGCAGATCAGGCGCCATTTCCCTCGACGCTGGAACCGAGCCGCTACTAGGTGTCCCACCACCAAACCTTGCCCGAACCTCCGCGCCTCTTTTGGCCCGTTCGTCCAGTGTTGTCATACCAACCCCCTAAAATTTCGGCTTGTTTAGTTGAAAGCATTGTAAGACCTAACGGTGGACACTCCCAATTTCTACCATGAAGCACTTTGTGTCCTCAGATGTCCATGGAGTCTAGTCGAATTAGTATGATAAACATGATACTGGGGAAGTGGAGAATGAGAGTTGAACTCCTAGCTCATCCGCCGTGGCGGATGCACTCCGTAACCTTTCCCAAGCCCTGGCACAACTCTCGAACGCTCTAGACTGCAAGCAGGCACCTTAAAAATACTGATTGGTGTCTATTGTTGGGAGAAATCTTGGCAACCTTACTTGCTCGCATCAGATATCTTAGGACCGCTAGCTAGATGCGCGATGGTAAACTCCGGTAGACAACTATGAGGTAATTAACGTATATGTAAGGGAGACCGTAGGTCCTAGACTATAGACATGCGGAAGAAGTGAATATGCGCGCTACCCGTCTCCTTGATGACCCCATCATTGCACCTGACCTTCATCCGAGTATCGGGAAGAACATCCAAGGCCCGTCGTTGATCCGCGTGCCGGACTGGGTGGAGTCTAGGCTTGGGACCTACTACCTGTATTTCGCTGATCACAAAGGGAGCTATATCCGACTAGCCTATGCTGATGATCTTCGGGGACCCTGGAAAGTTTATCAGCCCGGCAGCCTACAACTTGCCGAGTCCCACTTCCTCACAGAGCCACCGGATGCCCCGGCGGAAGCAGTCGAGGAACTGAGGATACGCCGTGAATCGTCAAGAGGGCCTGACGCTCTGTCCCACGATCTCCTTACGGAATTGACCACTCCTCACATCGCCTCACCCGACGTACACGTTGACTCCCAGAATCAGACTATAGTGATGTACTTTCACGGGCTTCAGGGGCTTGGGGATCAAGTAACCCGGGTAGCTAGGTCTACAGATGGTATCCATTTCGCAGCCCGCCCTGAGATTCTTGGCAGAAGTTATTTCCGAACCTTCACTCATGCTGATTACACTTACGCGATGGTCATGCCAGGCCAGTTCTATCGGTCCAAGGATGGTCTGTCACCATTTGAAGAAGGCCCGTTATTGTTCAACAGAGATATGCGGCACTCCGCTTTGTTGGAAAGGAATGGGATACTGCACGTGTTTTGGACCCGGGTGGGTGACATCCCAGAACGGATCTTGCTGAGCACGATCGATCTGTCGATGGGATGGCAGGCATGGAAGGAGACAGAAGCCATAGAGGTACTGCGTCCGGAACGTCAATGGGAAGGCGCCGATGCGCCACTGGAACCCTCTGTGCGCAGCACTGCGTATGGCCACGTGAATCAATTGCGCGATCCGGCCGTCTTCGTAGAAGACGACCACGTCTATCTGCTCTATGCAGTGGCCGGAGAAAGTGGTATTGCGATCGCTGAAGTAGAACTAGAGTAGGCTGTATATCGGATGGAAAGGCTACAGTATTTGGCATAGGGATAGCTTCCTCAGTTCCATGCTGAGTCGTGTGTTCCCAAACAAGAAGCCCACAGCCCAAGGGAAGGGTCTGTCCAGCGGCTATAATGAGTGCGTAACGGTCCGAGATCTTGGATTGGACGCGGCCTTCGTCATCGCCGCTGGAATGATCATCATGCAAGGCTACGCTCCAGCTGACAGATTGCCGGCAAGGGTTTCCAGCGAAGGAGCCATTACACGCATCTTGTGCGGTTAAAGGAGACTAGATGAGCAAGGTCAAGACCGGCTCCCATTGGGGAATGTACACCGTCGACGTCGAGGATAGTAAGGTCGTCGATGTGGAACCCTTTCATAAAGACCCCCATCCGAGCCAACTCATCGAAGCAATACCCAGCGCAGTCCACGCTGAAAACCGGATCATGCGTCCAATGGTGCGTAAGGGCTGGCTGAATCGGGGATGTGAAAGCGATACAGCAGGACGCGGTGTCGAGCCCTTCATTGCCGTGTCGTGGGACACGGCGCTGGACCTTCTCGCGGCCGAGCTACAGCGAGTAAAGTCCACCCACGGTAACCAGGCATTTTATGCCAGTTCGGGTTGGGGCAGCGCCGGTTGTTTCCATACCGCCGAGGGTCAACTGAAACGGTTTTTCAATTGCTTTGGTGGATTCGTCGGTCAAGTAACTAACTATAGTTTCGGGGCAGCATCGGTGATCGTGCCCCGAATTCTGGGCACCATGGAGCCGGTGCTTGGGCAGATCACCTCATGGCCTACCATCGGCCAACACACAGATTTAATGGTTTTATTCGGCGGCATGTCGCCCAAGAATGCTCAAGTCAACAAGGACGGCATCGGCGCTCACGATAGCTCAGACTGGCTAGAACAAGTATGCGCCGCTGGCGTAAAATTCGTTTGCATCAGCCCATTGCGGGGAGATGGTGGTGCCGTAAACGCAGATTGGTTGCCGATCCGGCCCAACACCGACACGGCCCTGATGCTGGGACTGATGCATACCCTCGCCACGGAAGACCTTCACGACACTGCGTTTCTCGCCCGCTATTGTGTGGGGTTCGAACGCTTCCAAGACTACCTCACAGGAAATGTCGACGGCGTGGCCAAGTCCGCCGACTGGGCGGCCCAGATAACCGAGATTGACGCGGCGACAATCCGAAGCTTGGCCCGACGAATGGCCGCGGGCCGTACCATGATTTCTGTCAGCTGGTCGGTGCAACGAGCCGACCACGGAGAGCAGCCCTATTGGATGGCAGCCACCCTGGCTGCCATGCTCGGCCAAATCGGCTTACCGGGAGGCGGCTTCGGATACGGCTATGGCTCCAGTAATGGAGGTCGCCCGAAAATGCGATTGCCCTCGCCCAGGTTGCCTACAGGCAGTAACCCAGTCAATGCGTTTATACCTGTGGCACGAGTCACCGACATGCTGATGAACCCTGGCGCGCACTTCGAATTTAACGGTCAGGAGTTAACCTATCCCGACATCCACCTGGTGTACTGGTGCGGTGGGAACGCATTCCACAAGCAACAAGACATAAACAAGCTCTTGCAGGCGTGGCGCAAACCGGACACTATCGTCATCCACGAGCCCTGGTGGACCGCAGCAGCCCGCCGAGCCGATATTGTGCTGCCCTGCGCCACCTCTTTGGAGCGTAATGACATCGGCGCCACCTCTTCTGACCGGTTCTGGTTCGCGATGCAGCAAGCGATCCCCCCTATAGGCGAGGCCCGCACCGATTACGATATCTATACGGCACTGGCTGAACGCCTGGGCTTTCAGGAGGTCTTCACAGAAGGACGGACTGAGGATGCCTGGCTGCGACATCTGTATGAGGAGGCGAGGCAACAGGTGGGCGAGCACAATCTAGAGTTGCCGGGCTTCGAACAATTCTGGGAAATCGGCCACGTCGAGTTTCCGGTTCCCGAAGACCCGCCGGTGCTGTTCGCGTCATTCCGGGAGGACCCTGACACTAACCCCCTCATGACACCTTCGGGCAGGATTGAAATCTTTTCGGAGACCATCGACGGCTTCGGCTACGATGACTGTCTGGGCCACCCCGCCTGGTTTGAGCCCGCCGAATGGCTAGGTTCGGAACGAACGAAGCAATACCCGCTACATCTGATATCAAACCAGCCTCGGGCCCGCTTACACAGCCAGCTTGACGGCGGCGTGGTCAGCCAAGCGAGCAAAGTTTCAGGGCGAGAGCCGGTGTGGATCAATCCTCAGGACGCTGCGGCGAGAGGCATTCTTGACGGTGACGTGGTCCGCCTCTACAACGACCGGGGCACTTGTTTAGCTGGTGCCCTGGTCACCGACGAGATTCGGCACGGGGTAGTGCAACTGGCCACCGGGGCGTGGTACGACCCTCTGGAGCCCGGTGCCGTAGGCAGCCTGGATAAGCATGGCAATCCCAACGTTCTGACCATGGATAAGGGGACATCAAAGCTCGCTCAAAGCACCTCCGCCCAGACTACGCTGGTGGAGATTGAGCGCTACGAGGGTCCGGTGCCTGAACTTACGGTTTTCGCACCCCCTGAAATAGACTGACGTCCCCACGCTGGCCCCATTGGCCTGTCCAGTGACTACCGACGACCGGAGATATTGGCTAGAAGTGGACTCAAGCATATTCAATGTTGACGCCAAGAAAACGGTCTTTCGAATGTTCACCTATGGGCTGTATGCTCTGACGGTTCCGACCTACCGAAGGGACATGCTGCCACTATCAACTGGTCACCCAAAGTTCGTTTGATCTTCCTCTCTTAGCAATCTCGCTAGAGAACTCCAGCCGGACGATAATTCTTTTGCGGCAAGACAAAGTTTTTGCGATCAGTGTGTACGGATCAGACCAGCGTGAACTGGCAGGACAGCTGGGGAGGTATTCTGCAAGCAGGCCAGCCAAATTCGACGGAGTCGCTGGGGATACAGGGGTTACCGGCGCTCCGTTGCTCGTTGAAGCCCTCGCTTACGTGGGATGTCAGGCAAGAAGAGAGTTGGACTCTGAAGACTCGGTCATCTTCTTAGGCGAATTTATAGGAGCTGGTCATCGTACCTCCGGTGACCCGCTAACCATGGAATCCGCGGGCTTCAAGCATGCGGGCTGACCGACAACCCGGCCGATGACTCCAAGCCTTGGCCGCCCACCTGGCCGGGGTGGGGACCCGACAGGTAGCCTAGAGCCCTTTTGGTTGCTGATGCGGAATTCAAGTGTGCCTCGTACTATTGATATTTATACTACTAAATCAACGTCAGTACGAAGAGGCTGGTGGTTCGCGTCCACTCACCCCGACCAATTAATCACTTAATTCGTCGGCACAGTGCATTTATCTACTATCGTAATCCATTACACCGTACCGTTCAGCCGAGGATCTCCTTCACCACTTTACCAGCGCTTATAATGACACTTAAGTTAGGTTCTGGTTCGCTGAGTCTGCTCAGGTCCTCGATTGGGTTTACTTCAGAAATGAGCAGATCCGCGTACGCCCCAGGCTGGATCAGGCCGATTTTTCCTTCGAGTCCGCATAGCCTCGGGTTTACTACATACATGGAGTGCAAGACGTCGGCTGCAGATTCCAGGTCTGCTCGGATCGAGAACTCCTGGTTTTGTCGCACCTGTGCTTCGCCCAGCAAGTCGGTACCGAACCCAAGCTCAACCCCCTCTCTTCGGGCGATATCAATCGATCGCTGTCCCGCCTCGAACACACCACGATTTTTCTCCAGATTCCGCTCTGACATCCCAAACTTGGCACCGAGTTCACCCATAGCCCGGTAGGTGCTCAAGGTAGGAACCATCGTCACACCGAGAGAGACGAGGTGCTTAGCTGTGGTTTCATCAAGGAGGTTTCCGTGCTCGATACAGCGCACTCCATGGTCGACCGCTAGGTAGATAGCCTCGGGCGAGTAGGCGTGAGCGGTGACGTAGGTATGGCGGTGTTCAGCCTCTATGGTGATGGCTTTGATCTCCTCGGCCGTGTATTGGATGCTGTCAAAGGGATCCGATGGTGAGGCAACCCCGCCAGAAGTCATGATCTTAAGAAAATCAGACCCTTCACGCAGCTCATGGCGAGCCGCCTTCCGAACTGCGTCAGGGCCGTCGGCGATATGGCTGAAACGGCTTGAAACAAGCTCACACCCGCACCCAGGTAGAGGCACGTCTTGAGGCCTAGTGTCTCCATGTCCTCCGGTCTGAGAAAGCACACGGCCAGAGCGTACTATTCTCGGGCCCCGACAGAGCCCAGACTGGACCGCCCGCACCAATCCCCCGATCGCTCCTCCAGTATCCCTGACGGTTGTGAAGCCCCGCTGTATTGTTGCTTCGGCCAAACCCGCCATAGCAAGAGACCACTCAACCTCAGAGAGCCTAAGAGCCCGACCAAAGTTCATGGTAGTCATCGACAAGTGCACATGAGCGTCGATAAATCCGGGAAGTACGTAACGTCCGTGGGCATCGATCTCCAAGTCCGGCTTGACACTGGGTTGCCCTTCAAGCACATCAACGATCACGTCGTTCTCAACGACTATGGAACGTTCACCGATTATCTCTCCCGCTGCCGGGTCCAAAACATTACCGTTGATGATGTTGAGAATCATCTGACGCGCCTCCAGGTCAGCATTCAGTCACCCAATCTTGGTCTACTGATTGCGGGCTGAATCAAGTTAGAATATCGCCGTTGCCACACAGTATAGCGAGGTAATAGCGACGCAAGTAACCCCGATGGTCCGACACGGATCAAAACTTGTCTAGCTTTACTTAGATGCCTCGCAGTCCACATTTCTCGCAATGACCATGACTTGTTCCTTGGAGTCATCACAATCAATGATGTGCCCTTCCGCCAGCCCAGCCATAAACCCGTTATTTTAAGCTTCGCCCGTCAAGGGTTCGCATCTTTCCAGACCGACCTTCAAAACATGCTAAACGCTCGAGTCGGCCTTCCCCTTCAACCCTTTCACCTGGAAGTAGGTTTCTAAGATTACAGAAATGCCACTTATACAGATCAGACACAAATATCTAGAAACGAGGGCCCTATGAATCTAGATTAAGTTCCCGACACGATATCTCGGGTAGAGCGCGGTGGGAGTAATCTTTAGAGAATCACCACTGCTCTCACAGCGAGTGAGACCGCTCAAGCTAATGTGAGAATTGGTTGAAAGATTTGATGACCATAGTTGCGGGGAATTTTCAATACGGACACAGATGAACTCGCCGTAATGATTGCGGCCGCAAAGACACAGCACAAATCCACTAGGTGAATCGTATAATGCATCAGCGCCACAAAACAATTTACCGACTGGACTAGCCAGAAAAGCTCTTCCAATGCTTAGATCCAAGCGACTAACTTATGGCGTGGACGATTACTCGCTCTTTAGATCGCCAAACAGGGAGGCAACGATGCCGATCGCTCCATTCAAAGTAGAAGTAGCCGACCACATCCTTCAAGATCTAAAGGAACGGCTAGACCGTACTCGGTGGCCTGACGAGATTCCTGGCAGCGGCTGGGATTACGGGAGCAATCTGGACTACATCAGGGAATTGGTCGATTACTGGCGCACCGAGTTTGATTGGCGATCCCAAGAGGAGTTCATTAATACCTTTTCCCATTTCAAGACCACTGTTGACGGAATCGGAATCCATTTTATCCACGAGAAAGGCAAGGGGCCAAACCCTATGCCACTGGTGATAACGCACGGCTGGCCAGGAACGTTCTTCGAGATGCACAAGATCATCCCGTTGCTCACCGACCCGTCCAGCCACGGCGGAGATGCTGGAGACGCGTTTGACGTGGTAGTCCCATCGATGCCAGGCTACGGTTTCTCCGATCAACCTGTGGAGAGGGGCGTGGACGTGGCCACCGTGGGAGATATGTGGGCCAAGTTGATGATGGAGGGACTCGGTTATCAGAGATTCGCCGCTCAAGGCGGCGACTGGGGAGCCATGGTTACCAACAAACTGGGTTTCTCATACCCCGAAAACGTCATCGGAATCCATTCAACATTTGTTTCCGCTCGACCTACTCCTTACATGGGACCTGGCTCAAGAGAACTGACTGAAGCGGAAGAAGCACATCTCAGGGAGCGGAATGAGTGGACGGCGGCCGAAGGTGGATATTCACATATCCAGGGCACCAAACCTCAGACTCTTTCCTACGGCCTGAACGACTCTCCGGCCGGATTGGCTGCCTGGATCGTGGAGAAATATCGCAGTTGGAGCGACTGCGGCGGCGACGTGGAATCCCGCTTCTCCAAGGATGTGCTCCTTACCACCGCAACCATCTACTGGGTGACACAGACTATAAACTCCTCTACTCGGTTCTACTACGAGAACAGACGCAAGCCGTGGAATTTGGCCAAGGACGAACGGATCGATGTCCCCTGCGCCATCGCAGTCTTCCCCTATGAGATAAATAGCCCGCCCCGAGAGTGGGCCGAACGCTGTTATAACGTCCAACGGTGGACGGTCATGCCGAGCGGAGGGCACTTCGCCGCCCTTGAAGAGCCGACTAGGTTGGTTGAGGACATCCGAGGCTTCTTCCGGGGGTTGCGGTAACTGGGATGGGGAGTTTATAACCTCCTGGGAAACCGAGGGTGGCGTGACAGGCATATCAGTGAGCCCGGAGGGCAACTTGTACGTGGCCAATTCAGGAGTACAGCAGTTTACTCCCGAAACCGGATCTGGAGTAACTCATCATTCCCCGAGGTGTTCAGATCGGTTGAAACCGCACACAGCTTGTCCTCGTGGGGAGAGTTTGATCGAGACGGGTCGGAGTTGAACTCCTTGCTCATCCGCCGTGGCGGACGCACTCCGTAACCTTTCCCAAGCTCTAGGCCAACTCGCCGACTCTCTGGACACCGAAACACGGTCCGATCGCTCTCTCTGATATTATGGCTGACGGTAACGGACTTAGGACATTGGAATTGGAGTGAATTCCAAGCGCCCAGCAAATAACTTGCTTAGAATCCCGGTCGGTACAAACCGGGTCGGTCGCATGGTTAAGAACGCAGGCTAAATCGTTTCGAGGACAGGACCCGAATTTAAAGGGCAGCCTACCCGACCGGTTGCCTTAGGAAGGTCCCAAGCACTTCGTTGAACCCATCGGGGTTTTGGATGTTGCAGATATGCGCAGCATTAGGTACGGATACGTGCCGGGCGCCTGGCACCATACCAACCAAGTCTTGCATAACTGTCGGTGGCCCGCCTCGCTGATCGTCTGCTCCGCTTATGAAAAGCGTCGGAACACTGATCCGCTCGATTAGGTTCCCAAAATCCAACTTCAAGAACGCAGCGACACATCCGAAGTACCCAAGGGGGTTGGTGCCTAGGATCTGAGCCCGTACTGAGTCCAACACATCTGGATTGGCGGCCTTGAATTCTTCGGTGAACCACCGTTGCACCGTGGTTTCGGCGATCGCTTCCATTCCACCGGCCTTTACCTGTTCGACCAATTCCGGCCATATGGACGCCAACTCCGTAACCATGACCGCACGGCAGGCGCATGGCACCAGGCTCAGAAGTCGGTCCGAATGTTCGATCGCCAGACCAAGTGAGGTAGAGCCGCCAAGCCCAAGCCCAACCAAATGTGACCGACGAATTTCAAGCGTATCCCACAAGCCAAGTACGTCACCAATCAGAATATCAAAGGTGTAATCTCCCTCGGTTGCTTGCGTGCCACCGTGGCCTCGGGAGTCGATTCTCAGGATTCGAAAATCATCTTGCAGCACCGGCACTTGGCCGTCCCACATGGTCGTGTCATTCGCGATACCTGTAACAAAGGTCACCCATGGGGCGCCTTCTCGGCCTTCGACCTGATAGTGAACCCGGATTCCGTTGGCGTCAGCGTACATGTTGCTCCTGTTTATCTCGTTCGCCTCAAGAAGCGGTGCGAAAATTAGCCTCTATATTATTATCATTTTGAGTCAGCCTGTTGACGAACTAAGAACGTGCACTTGTCTACCGTCTCGAACATCTACGGCGGCACCGGCTGGACGTCCCCCTGTACATGCTATCTGGACGGCTCGCTGATACGACAGAGGCTGTCCCGCACGGATATGTTTGTCCAGGGAGTCGGGGACGTACTCCATGGTGATGCAGGCAGTGTCACCCTCCACCTGGAAGTCATGGACACGGGTGACATTTGGGTGGTCGAGGCTGGAGGCGAGTCTGGCCTCCCTTTGGAGGGCCTCTAGGTACTGGGGGTCGTCAGTGACCGGCTGGTTGATGACCTTGACGGCGACGACACGGTCCAGCACGGTGTCCCGGGCACGGTATACCGTACCCTGTCCATCAGCAGCTATCCGCTCGAAGTTTTCGTATCTGCCGATTCGTTGGAACATGACTGTTGCCGGGGATTATAGCGGATGTACGTACTGCGGATGGACCTGGGATTGGGAGGGAACTCAGCGGAGAATGAAGGGAGTTGAACTCTTAGCTTATCCGCCGTGGCGGAAATCCTCCGTAGCCTTTTCCAAACCCTAGGCCAACTCGCTAAGGCTTTAGACAAAGATACACGTGCCGATCGCCCTCTCTGATCTGATGTTAGAAGGTAATAAGCTTGAGTGTCGAGAGTTGACACAGGCCAGCCGCGGCCCGATGAGGCCCTACCCGGCTAGCTCCCCCGCCATCCTGATCGCATACATCTCACTGGCTGACGAAAACCAGCGAATACTGTGTCGTAATCCATCCATAAGTTGACAGAACATGATCCGTTATGTATAATGATATGTAGTGGTTTCGTTAGTTACTCTACTGGTTTCGGAGCAGCCATAGACCGCAGATAGCCTACAAAACACAAGCCATCCCGAGGTGCGCGAGGGACCTGGCCCTTTGACCGCACGCCAACCTTGTCCTAAAGGTGGACCCAGCCCGAAAGGGAACGATGGGCGTTGCATAGGCAACGAAAGGACGCCGAGCTGACCTACAGCCCCGCGTCCGTATCGAGACGGCGCGGGGCTTTTCCTTTTTCGCCAGGTGTTGTCTCCAGGACGCCGGCGGGAGGGCGACCGGACAACATCAACGAAGCGAGACACAGGAGGTAATGACATGTACAGGGCTGATAGACGGTCCCAAAAGAGATTCAGGTCCCGGTACGGCCACTTCGGGATCGGGGCTACCCACATACGGGAAGCGTCCGAGGCGGAGGTGCGCCGGCACGTAGAAAAGGCAGAGTTAAGATCATCCAAGCGAAGGAGGAAGTGATGGGATACACGGTAGAGACCAGGGCCGGCAAGACCGGCCCCATAAACAGGGTGCCGCCAACGCCACGGGTCGGTGACGGTGAGCCCGGCAGGAAACGTACGGTCAACGACCACGACGGCGGAGCTGAGGCCCGGGCCGTCATCAACACCAACAAGTCGCTCAAGGTAGCCAGGGCGGTGAAAGGATGAGAGGAAGAGTGCTTACGAGGCTACATCCTGGCGAAACCCCCTACACCAAACTCTTGAGAGAGGCGCACGAGCAGCCAGAGACGAGAAGCATGCCTACATGCCATGAGCATATCGAAGCCCTGGCCCAGTCCATCCATAGGCAAGAACTGAAAGATGCAGTAATAGTACTGGTTGACCCCGGCATCAGGGAGCCAGACATATTCAGTTGCTTCCTCTGCCAGAAGGATGGGCAACGAGACGAACGGCTGTCCCCCGGTTCTTGCCCGGCCCGGTCCGGGACCATCGGCGGAGACCCGGGGTGATAGCTCCGGACCGCGGCCCAAGCTTAAGACATCCGGAAGACCGGGGGATGCCGGTGTGGTGTTGATGTGGTCCGGCGGAGGGATAACCCGGTCAGATGATAAAGGAGGGTGATATGGCATATGGAGTAGAGATCGAGGCGGACGACATCCGTGGGGTGAAGACGGATTTCCTCAGGGAACTGATCAAGAACACCTCATGGAGCGAGCGTGGGCGCATATCCGGCTTGACTGATCTGGAGCATAAGTTGGTCTGCGGTGTTCAACCCCGTTGGGCCTCCCACGTGTCGTACGGAAGCCTGCTCACTTCCTACCCCACGGAATACGAGGCCATGGTGGAGGAGCTGGTGCAGTGCGACTGGTTGTCCACGAAACGGAAAGACGCCATACAGGCGGAATACCGGGCTCGCATGGAGCGCGAGAAGAAAGAGGCCGAGGAGAGCGCCAGACGGGAAAGGGAAGTACGGGAGAGGGACCGGGAAGCGCTCCTTGCCTGGCGCGAGGCCGGCGGCTTGGAGTAGCTCCTGGCCGGCAGATAGCCCATCAACGATCCCAGGACAGACCAAACAACCCACAGCCGCCGATCGGCACCTGTGGGCGATCATAACGAGGTGAATATATATGAACAACATAGAAAGACAAGAGCAACTCAAAGAGATATCCCGCTACTATCCGATACCCGCAGATTTTGATGTAGACACGATAAGCTGGGTCACCAGCGACGTAGCCATCACATCCGTGGGTGGGGCGGAGGAAGCCCTACTCCAGGAAGGTTGCTTCGTCATCAACGTGGCCGAGGAGATCATCAATGACGCGCACGCTTGCATACCCATAGACCCTTACGTCGAAGACGTAGAACGTCAACGAGAGACGGTGGACCTGGTCTCCGACACGATCCAAAGGGAGCTGGGACATACCGGACGTAAAGTCGTCGTCCACTGCCAT
>ENA-ORDI01000955-ORDI01000955.1-marine-metagenome-genome-assembly--contig:-NODE-955-length-17242-cov-15.604428_pt1 | contig 17242 bp, 14 predicted proteins | sample MGYA00248628_ERZ508525 | MGnify/ENA primary metagenome ERZ508525 (study PRJEB26195, sample SAMN05422138) | marine metagenome | isolation source: East of Porto Seguro, South Atlantic Ocean | place... | reverse complement strand
GTGGAAGCGGCCAAAGCCAACTTGGTGGAAGAATCGCGTCAGGAACTGCAGCGCCGCATCTCCGGGATATTGGACCGGCTGTCCAAGGCCGAACGTTCCTTGGAAGCCTACGAGTTGCGGCAAGACGCCGAGGCGCGGGCCCGGGCCGAGACCGAATCGATTCAGGAGATTCAGGCCAGTCGCGCTGAGGTCCGGGAGGTCCAACGCCAACTGGAATCGGCGGCGTGGTCGCCCATTGAAGTCGAAAGAGTCCCGTGGCAGCAGATACTGAAAGAAGGCGACCGGGTTTACATCCGTGGCATCGCCCAGCCGGTGGAAGTCATCTCGGCGGCCGACAGCCAGGACCGGGTTGAGGTGCTTCTGGGTACCATGCGGGCCAAGATCCCGGTGTACCAGTTGGAGCGGCAGGCCGAGGGGCACCCGGCGGCTGCCAAGCAGGGAGTCTACCTGAACCGTGCGCCCAGGAAGCCATCCAACGCCGACCTGGACCTGCGCGGACTTCGCGTGGACGAGGCCCTGAGCCGGGTGGACGAAGCGCTGAACGACGCCGCATTGGACGGCGCCGCATCTGTCCGCATCATCCACGGAAAGGGCACCGGAGCGCTGCGCCAAGCCATCCGGGAATACCTGGGCGGCCACCCCCTGGTCATATCAGCCCAGAACGGCGAAGGGCCGGGCGGCGACGGGATAACGGTGGCGGAGTTGGAGTAGGCGGCGTCGGATTGCTCTTTGAACTAAATCACTCAGCCGCAAGACAGAGGCTGCTAGCCTTCCCCTTCGGGAGACGGAGTTACCAGACCACGTTGTGTGGCGTAGGAGGCAGCTTCGGTTCGGTTGGAGGTTTTGGTCTTGTTCAAGATGCTGCTCACGTGGTTGCCCCCGGTCTTGATACTGATGAACAGCTCTTCGCCGATCTCCCGGTCGGTCTTGCCGCCGGAGATGAGGCGCAAGACCTCGGCTTCACGTTGTGTGAGGCCGTCGGGGTAGGCCGGGCTCTTTGCCGGTTCTGAGTCCATTTCATCCTGAAAATCCGCCAATCTATCTAACAATGGCGGCATCTCTAACTCGGTGGCGATCAACAAGGCTTCAGAGTGGAGCGCCGCAGCTTTTTCCCTATCTCCTGGAGCGTTGCGCATCAGTAGAGATTTGGCATGGTCATGATTGGTCCAGGCCAATTCAGGTCGGTAGCCGGATTTTCGGCAAAAATCGGAGGCATCTTGAAAATGGGCGGTTGCCGCGTCTTGGTCTCCCAAGTTACCGGCCAAACGTCCTAGACAGCGGTCTACGCTAACGAACCAATACATTAGACCAGCCAATGGCTTCAGCGCGGCGTAATGCGAAGCCACGGCCTCGCTCTCGCTTTCCAATGCGAGCAGTGAGGCTCCGACCTTTGCGATTGATAAATAGTAGGGATTCGTTGTGTTCGAGGAAATGACGGCCGCCGCAAAATCATTGCGTACGTCAATTTGCCTAGTCTTACCCAAAATGTTATTGGCCAGAGGCAACGAGAGCGCCAAGAGAGCATTCGGCGAATTGGCCCCGGATTCGAATCGGAATCCAAGAGCCACTTCCGCCAATCGCTCTAGATGATCCTCGGCTTGTTGCCGGTCTCCGGCCTGCGCCTCTAAGATCGCCCGTTCAACCAAAAGGCGAGGGTCGAGGGGCAATACATCCAACCCGAGTTGGTTCTCTTCCCTGGCCAACCGCCAATCTCCTTGAAGGGAAAGTGAGAACGAGATGCAATAATGTGCAGTAGCCAGCCAAAATCGGTCCCGCAATCGAACTGCCGGCTCCAAAATCGCCGATGCTTGCCGATGCATCTCCATCGAATCGCCCAAGTGGTGGGAGCACATAAAAGCATGATGTCTTGCCGTGACTTCGCCGCGAGGGTCGAATGCTGCGACGGCCAGGTTGGTGGCCGTAAGGCTTTTTTTCAAGGAATCATCGAATTGGAGGTGGTGCCAATCGATCCGGGCCGAATGATTAAGCGTCTTTATCTCCAGATTGACATTGCCTTTGCGTCTGGCGATGGTGAGAGCACGGACAAAGGAATCTTGGGCGCTGGGGTAGTCACCATTAGCCACTCCTTGGAAATCTCCAAGGACAGAATGAAGTATTCCGGCTTCCAGGGAATCATCGTGAACTAGTTCCAGCGCCCGCTCGATCCGCCTCTGACTCACATGGTTGTGGTCTCCACCTGGAGGGCTCGGAATTTCCGACGCGACCGCCACGGCGCGGGCCGTGTCGCCGACCGAGTCGTAATAATCAAAAGCAAGGCCCAGGTTCTGGTGGACTGTCTTCAGTTCGTATACCGGTACACGGTGGCTTCAGCGCGGCCCAGCCCAAACAAGGCCTGCGCTTTTTCGCCGTCCATGGAGATTTCGCCTTTGGTGTCTAAAACCCGTGTGAAGTGCACCAATGCCTGCTCATATTCAAAGGAATCAAGGGCGTATTCCCCGGCGATCAATGAGTACTCGATGACCTTCTCGGGGCTGTCGACCGCACCGGCCTCTGCGAAATGATGGGCTAATTCCGCCGCATGAGCTTCTCTGTCGCTCTGATGCAGCCGTTCTAGCGCCTCCCCGATCGCCGCATGGCTCTGCATTTTCCTGGTGGACGAAATCTCCTGGTATACAGTTTGTTGGACTAGTGCGTGGCTGAACCGGTATCGAGTTGGTCCCTCAGGCGATGGCTCTATCAAACGAATTGCCAGCGCCTCGTCCAGCGATTCGGAAAAGGTATCTTGGGATAAGTTCGGGTTCAATGTCCGGAGCAATCCAAATTCGAAATCTCTCCCTATGACAGAGACGGTTTCCAATAAGGCCACACAACTCTCTGATAGACCACTTAGGCCCCGTGCGATCACGTCTCGGACACCTCCGGGAATCTGGTCAGTCCAGTCCAGGTTTCCGGCCAATTGCTCCTTACTGACCGAGCCGACAACTTCTCCGACGAACAAGGGATTTCCATCCGTCCGTTGGTGGAGGGCAACAACGGCATCTTCTCTAGCCGTGACCCCCGATTTCGACATGATAAGTTCACCCACTTCTTGGCTGTTCAGGCCGCTAAGCTGGACCCTTGAGAAGTTATCCTGGCGCACGAGGCTTCCAAGGGTTTCAGTTAGAGCGTGGCGGCCGGTAATCTCGGTCTCTCGGTAGGCGCCAATCACAAGGATTCGACTGCCATTGATTTCGTGTACCAGGAACTCAAGAAGGTGCAGCGAAGATTCATCGGCCCAATGTAGGTCGTCTAACACTAAGATGAGGGGTTGGGCCTGGCTCAACTTCTTGAGGAATGTAGTGATCGACAAGAACAACTGGAACCGGGCTTGCTCTGGCACCAATGCGTGTGGTCGCTCAAGCCCTCCCAACTTGGTTCGCAATTCAGGGAGAATCTCAGCGATTTCGGAAGCTCCGGCTCCCATGTCTCTGCGGAGCCCATCGGCTTCCGTTTCGTCTGCATATGGGCGCATCAACTGAAGCCATGGCCAATAAGGCGGCGCACCCTGCCGCTCGTAACACCAACCCCAGAGGACGCGAGCGCCACGTTGTTCGGATAGGCTGGCAAGCTCTTTGGCCAAGCGAGTCTTGCCGATGCCCGGTCAAGGGCGGCAGTCAGTACGGCCATCTCCGCTTGGCGGCCGATGAAACCGGATTCATTAGACTCGTTGCTAGTCAAACCACGCACCCTTTGATTTCGTTGGGCACATACTACAACGAATCATTAAAATTCTGCTTCTATTTATTCAGGCGGCTGTCCGCAGCCATGCGACGCTACCCGTGCCCATTAATTTGCCCGCGAAATTATTTAGTGTGTAGATTGTTGGAGCAAGGGCGGTCTACTTACCCTGGAACCTCGCCTGCCTGCGCTCAGTAAAAGCTTTGATTCCCTCTTGGAAATCGTCAGTCAGGGCGATATCTGCGAAGGCCGCGGTCTCAAGGTCCAGTTGGGTCGCAAGGTCGTGCTCCCAAGAGCTGTCGAACAATGCTTTTACCCGCGCGTAGGCGGCGGTCGGTCCCTTGGCCAGCCGGACGGCTGTTTCCATGGCGTGTTGGTGCAGCGCGTCGTCCTCGACCACATGATTGACCAACCCCATCTCCAGGGCCGCCTGGGCGCTGGTGGGCTGGCTGGCCAGGTACATCTCCATGGCCCGGCTCGCGCCGATCAGGCGCGGCAGCAGATAGGTCGACCCGCCGTCGGCCGTGGCTCCGATGTTGGCGTAGGCCATCAGGAACCGGGCGCTTCTTGCCGCCACCCGGATGTCGCAGCCCAGGGTCAGGCTGAAGCCGGCCCCCGCCGCCACACCATTGATGCCGGCGACCACCGGCTTTTCCAGACGCCGCAGTCCGATGATAACCTTGTGGTGTAGGTCGTTGGCCAGCGTGGTGATGTAATCTTGCAGGCCTTTCGGATCATCGTTTTCCAGAGTCTCCAACACGAACTTCAGGTCGGCTCCGGAGCAAAAACCTCCACCGGCGCCCGTGAGCAGGACCGCACGGACATCAGGCCGTTGACACGCTTCGATGGCCTCTCCCATCTCGGAGACCATATTCAGAGTCAGGGCGTTCCGGGACTCGGGGCGGTTCATGGTGATGATGCCTACGCCGTCCATCTTCTCGAATGTGATCTCGGTCATGGCCATTTACACACTCTCCATGTACTCAGAAATCTCTTCCAGTCCGAAACCGGACACGGCGATCTCGGGGGCCCAGGTCACCTGGTCCGACGACCAGCGCACGGTGGCGCGGCGCAGCGATGCGATGCCCGTGGTGTTGTTTATCAGCCGCAGGACGTTGTCGTTCATGCGGACCGTGTTGGGTTTCAGTGGGGCGGCGAACCGACCGTTTTTAATCAGGTAGGAGTCGCCGATTATCGTGCCGCTGAAGTCGCCGCTGGTGGTCCCGTTCACCGGGTAGGTGTACCAGATGCGGCCGATGTAAAGCCCGTCACCCACCAGCCGCAGCAGATCTTCCTGGGTGTGGTCACGGGTCCCTTCAATCACCAGGTTGCTTGATACCGCGCCGGGCATTGCGCCGAAGTTGCGGCCGCCGCCGTTGCCGGGCCGGAACCCGTTGCGCGGGGCGATGCTCTGCAGGGCGTCGGCTGGGTTGACTCCCAGTTTTTCCCGCCCTGTGGGGTCGTTCAGGATGCGTTGGTAATTGTAGTAGTCGGCCAGCAGTCCCGAAAGCTGGCCGCCGCGGATCAGGTCGGTGCGCCCGGTGGGCAGACCTTCGTCGGTGATGGACTTGGAACTGGGCAGACCGGGCGCCGCGCCGTCGTCATAAAGGTTGAAGTCTTCCGAGGCTACCGCCTGGCCCAGCTTGCCCATGAACGGCGAGGCCCCAGCGTAGAACATATCTAGGGACAGTCCCGGCATCAACACCCATTCCAGGATCTCGGCCACTGCTTGGGGGCCCAGAATAACGTTGTAATCGCCGGATGGTATGCGCTCCCCGTCCATTGACGCGATGGCATTGCGCGCCGCTTCCCCGGCGGCTTCGCCGTTGAAATCGCCGAGCCGGCTGCCCACGGACCAGCCGCTGCCCTTGCTGGACTGGGTCTCGATCATGGCGGTGGCGAATGACATAACCAGCGTGTTCTGTTCGGTCTGCACCCTGGGGATATGGGTCGACGCGATGGCCATCCGGTCTCGGAGCATGACCACGTCCCCGCCCAATATCAGGCCGAGTTCAGGCATCCTCTCCGCCGAGCCGGCCAGGCCCATCAGGTCTTCCGACGACTGGAACGCGTCCAAAGCCCGGTCCATCATGCGCCAGCCGGCGTCCACCAGCCCCTTGCCGCCGATGCGCATCAATGCCGGGTCGTAGTTGGCCAGCGCGATGTCGGCTTTTCCGGCGGGGCGCTGGGGCGAGTCCAGCTTGGGCAGCGAAACGAATTCGGGGTCGGAGACCGCTCCGGCGCGGGCTTTGTCCAATGCGCGTTCCACCCCATCAACCGATAGGTCGGTGGGCTCGCTGCCGAAGCCGGTCTTGATGCCGTCTGGGGTGCGGAAGGTGGCCCGGATGCCCAGGCCGTAGCCCTCGGTGGACTTTGGTTCCTCCACGCCGTTACTGGGAATGTGGGAGGTATAGTTGAGCCTAACTGTCAGGTTGGCCCCGGCCGAAGCAAAGACCTCCACCTCGGTCACATCGGGTTGTGACGAGGCGAATGCCAGGGCGTTCTTAACGGCGCGGCGCAGATCGGATACGGATATCAAATTCTCATCATCCTTGGGTGGTTGCGCTGGTCGATCGCCGCCGTTGGTTTATGTTTCATCTGCTGGTTCGGGTAATGACATCACATCATCGGCCTCGTCTGCTCCGTCTTCAAGGGCGTCAGGAATGTTGCGGCGTTTGCGTATGTCCCGGATGCGTCCCAAGGGCCGGTCAAGCGCTCTGGTCCGGGTGCCTTTCAGTGATTCGAACGCGGTCTGGGCGGATTCCATGCGCCTGCCCACCGTCTCCATCTGGTCCACGAAATTTCCCCACTGCCGGTCGAAGACGGCTAGTTCGGATAATATCTCGTCGGACGCCTGCTCGATTGCGAAGTTGTCCAAGGCATGGCGGATGATGCTTAGGATCGCGAACAAACTGATCGGCGAACAGAGCACCACCCGGTTGCGGAGCGCCTCCTCCACCACGTCCGCCCCGTGTTGCTGGATGTAGTGGTACATGGGCTCATTGGGGATGAAAACGAGCACATAATCCAGGGTGTTGTCGTCCGGATTGATGTAGTCCCGGCCGACAACCTCCCGCGCCCGGTCCCGCACGTCGCGGATGAAGGCCCGGCTGTATTCCTGGGCTTCCTGTTCCGACTCCGCCTCCACGTATTTCATGTAGTTGGTGAGCGGGAACTTGGCGTCCATGTTCAGCTTCTTGCCCTCGGGCATCAATATGGTGAAGTCGGGCCGGGAATGGCCGTCGGCAACGGTCGTCTGCTTGGTGTAGTTCACAGTTTCAACGAAGCCGATGAGTCGGAAGACGTCCTCGGCCATTCGCTCGCCCCATTGGCCGCGCACCTGGGTGTTGGCCAGGATGTCCCGGAGGGCCGAGGAGCTGCTGTTCAGGCTGGTTAACATGGTCTCGAGGCGCTCCGACTGTTTGACCCGGTCCAGGTTCAGGTCCTGGATGGCCCGGTTCACCCGGTCCATGCCCTGGCGGATCTCGCCCACCTGGTGGCCGAGGGCACTGTCTTCGCTGCGGGAGCCGCCTTGCTTGAGCAAGCGGAACATGAGGATAACAACCAACCCGGTGGAGACCAGGGCGACGATGCCGATGACGACCAGCGCTTCAGTCATGGTTCCCCAAGCCCCCTTGCTACCCTGGTCCGGTCAGGCGGGCGATGCCGCGCATGGTGGGCCCGCCGTTGCTCATCCGCTTGGCTTGCATGGGCTGGCCCTTGCCGCAATTGGGAATTGGGTTGACCCGCAGGTCGTTCCCCACGGCGTCGATGGACATGAAATAGTCCCGGCTGTCGGACGTGATGCCGCCGTCCCGGTAGAGCCGGCCCAACTGCCCGTTCTTGATCTCGTAGACCTTCACCGCGGTGATGCGGAAGTTCTCCCGGGACTCGGCGATGGACGGTGTCCGGTGTCCCGCGATGTAATAGCCGTCCTCGACCTCGGAGATGATGCTCTGGGGGTCTTGCCGGCCGGCGCCGAAGATGGTGTTGGTCATGCGGATCAGCGGTACCAATTGGGCCTCGGTGGAGCGGGCCGACCCGTTGGGCGCGACCCCCATGATGGCCGCCGTCTGGCGGTTGTTCAGGAACTCCTCCAGCACGCCGTCCCTCAGGATATAGGCTCGGCGGGCGGGGGTGCCTTCGTGGTCGTATCTGAACGAACCGTAGCCCTCCATGGACGGGTCCGAGTAGGCGGTGACCAGCGGCGAGGCGATTTGCTTGCCCAGTTGGTTGTCTTGCATGTCCTTCAAGAACCAAGACCGCCCGGCGTATCCGGTCTCATACTTCAAAGCCCGGTCTAACTCCGAGGGATGGCCGACCACTTCGTGGACCAACAATGTATTGAAGTGGGGGTTGGTGACAACCGTGACCTCTTTGTCTGGCGGTTTCAAGGGCGGCGCGGCGGCGACTTCCACTGCGTCGGCGCCTAGCGTCTTGCAGAAGTCTATGAAGTTGGGCAGGACGATGGGGCCGCTGGTGTAGCCATCGGTCAAGACCTCCCAGCCCCGCTGGTGGCCGGTGAAGTCGTACAATTCGAAGTTCCCGTGTTCGCCCGAGCAGATCGCGATGGCGAACCCCTCAGTCTGGGCGAAACTCTGGTCGATGTCCGCGCCGTCGGAGCTGAGGAACAACTCCCGAAGCAGAAAAGTAGATGCTGAGCAGGCTGAGTAGACGATGTTGCTGCCCTGGCCCTGCAGCGCCTTGCATCCGTCCGTGGCCATGGCGACCGTCTCCGCCAAGGGGACCTGCCGTGGGTCGGTGGTGTAGGTGGCGGGCACAGTGTCTTGGCGGACCGGCACAGTGGCAAGTTCGCTTGGGGTTAGACTCGATCCCAGATGGGGATAGCGGCCTCGTGTTTGGGTTTTCTGCCTGGCGCTGGCGCGGGCCCGGTTGTGGGCTTGCTTGATGCCATCCCAGACCACATCTTCCAGACGGTCAAGGTCGGTGGTGCCCAGTACCCGGCCGTAGTAACCGGATGAGCTGGTGCGCCCCCCGGCGATTGCCCGGACGCCAAAGTCGAAGGCATAGTCATCGAAACTGCCCTTCTCGGCCCCGTTTTCGGCCACCGCCCCCTTCTCCTCTCGGACCTCGATGCGCAGGTCGCAGTAGCGAAGGTTGGGCAAGGTTTTAGCCTTCTCAGCAACCAACGACTGCAGATTGGCCCTGAACCGGTCCAGGGATTCCACGGTTACACGAGACGAGGACTGAGATGGCATGAAAGAGGCTAGACCGCCCCGGACACTGCTTGGGCGACGGTCACGGCTACGTTGCGGTCTAGGGACCAAGGCAGGACGTTCTCCGGCGTGGGCTCGGCAACCAGGGCTGCCAGCGCGGTCGCCGCGGCCAGTTTCATGCGCGTGGTCACCCTGGTGGCGTGAGAGTCCAGCGCCCCCCGGAAAACGCCGGGGAAGACCAGGCTGTTGTTGACCTGGTTGGGGAAGTCGCTGCGGCCGGTTCCTACAACGGCTGCTCCGGCGGCCTTGGCGACGTCGGGCCAGATCTCCGGTATGGGGTTGGCCATGGCGAACACGATGGGGTCTTTGGCCATGGAGGTGACCATCTGTGCGCTCACAGTGTCGGCGGCGGCAAGGCCAATGAAGACGTCGGCGCCTCGCATGGCATCGGCTATACCACCGGAAAGATTGTCGGGGTTGGTGGTGTCCAGCATGGCCGACTTCACTGCGGTCAGGCCGGTGCGGTCACGGGAGATTATCCCCACGCTGTCCACCAAGGTCACGTTGGTGGCGCCTTGCTCCATGAGCAATTTCGCTGAGGCTATGCCACCCGCGCCTGCGCCGGCGAACACGAATCTCGTGTCTTCGATCTTCCGGCCGGTGACCAGTAGAGCATTCATCACTCCGGCTAGTACGGCGATGGCCGTGCCGTGTTGGTCGTCATGAAAAACCGGGATGCCCAAGTCCTGCAGCGCGTCTTCGATGTCGAAACAGCGCGGCGCGGCGATGTCTTCCAGGTTGATGCCGCCAAAACTGGGGGCCAAGGCTCGCACGGTCTGGATTATGATGTCGCTGTCCTGGGTCGCCAGGCAGATGGGGAAGGCGTCGATGTCGGCCAGTCCCTTGAACAGGATGGACTTTCCCTCCATGACCGGCATCGCCGCTTCAGGCCCGATATTGCCCAGACCCAACACGGCCGAGCCGTCGGTCACCACCGCCACGGTGTTTGCGCGGTTGGTTAGGTGATAGGACTCGGAAATGTCCGCATGAATCGCCATGCAGACGGTGGCGACGCCGGGGGTGTAGGCGATGGACAGGTCATCTAGCGTCTCTACTTTCATCTTGGAGGCGATGCTGACCTTGCCCCGGGTTTCTCGGTGCCGTTCTACCGCTTCTTTCCCATAGTCCCTGGGTTGTTCAGCCATGTTTACTAATCTCCCAAAATTGTTGGACCCTAGGTCTTCAGTCCCAACGCAAAATGGATGGCCGCATCCACGGCTCGAACCTTGTCGTCGCTTAAGCTGGCAATATAATCGTGGATGCTGCTCTTGGGTATGGTAAGCATGCTATCCAGATTTGCAGCAGAGTTCTGGGGAAGCCCGTCATGGGGACCCAGAAGCACCTCGATCGGCAGCCGGCGCACCCGGGCGGTTACCGGAGCCACGGTAATGAATTCGCGAACGGAATATGCAGAATCTCGGGAAATGAGAACCACCGGTCTGTGGCCTCCGGGAGGTGGAAGTTCGGCCCACCATAACTGTCCTCTTTTCATTTTTTATCCTGATCTTCCCAGGGGATATCAGCCAGCGCTTCAACCCCAGCCCTGACCACCCATCCTAACTCTTCGGGCGTTTCTGGGTCGTCCAAGTAGCCTTGGATGTATCTTGCATCATCTTCCTTTTCTTTTTCCCGGCGAAGATGTTCTTCCACCGTCCGGCGAAAGTATTCGCTGCGGCTAATGCCTCTCTCACTTCGCTCTTTCTCAACGGCATCGAGGACTTCGTCCGGGAGACTAATAGCTATCTTGGCCATGGTTACACCCTTTGGAATACTTTAGTAATACCATGGTATGACGATTGGGCATGGATGGCAATGCTTTTCGGTCTGGTTAGTGCGTAACCGCCCCCTGCGAGGCGGACGAGACCAATTTTGCGTATTTCGCCAGAGCGCCCGTGGTGTAGTTGGGCGGGATCGGCTGCCACTGGGCTTGTCGCTCAGCGAGTTCTTCTTCGCTGAGGTTCACGTTCAATTTGCGGCCAGGGATGTCCAATGTCACGAGGTCGCCCTCTCGCAGTAGCGCGATGGGTCCGCCAACCGCTGCTTCCGGGGCTACGTGGCCGACCATTGGTCCGTGGGACGCGCCGGAGAACCGGCCGTCGGTGATCAGGGCAACATCGTCGCCCAGTCCCTGTCCCACGATGGCGGCGGTGACAGACAGCATCTCCTGCATGCCGGGCCCGCCCTTGGGTCCTTCGTAGCGGATGACGACGATGTCCCCCGCCTTGATATCGCCCCGTTGGATGGCCTGGAAAGCGGCCGGTTCCTGGTCGAAGACCCGAGCCGGGCCCTCGAATACTTTCTCTTGATGTCCGGCAACCTTGATCACCGCGCCGTCTGGGGCGATGTTGCCCCAGAGGATGGCCAACCCGCCGGTGGGGGCGCGGGGCGCGTCGATCTGGTAGATCACGGGTTGGTCTTCGATGGTCTCGACGGCCTCAACGTTCTCCCGCAGAGTCTTTCCGGTAACGGTCATGGCGTCGCCGTGGAGCAGGCCGGCGTTCAAGAGCCGTTTCATGACCAGGGCGATGCCGCCGTAACGATTGAGGTCGGACATGACGTATTTCCCAGCCGGCTTCATATCGGCGATGTAAGGGGTGTTGCGGCTGATGCGGTCGAAGTCGTCCAGGGTCAATTGAATATCGACCTCCCGGGCGATGGCGATCAGGTGCAGCACCGAATTGGTCGATCCGCCCATGGACACGGCCACGGTGATAGCGTTCTCGAAGGCCTGTTTGGTCAGGATGTCACGGGGGCGCACATCTTCTTCCAGAAGACGCATCAAGGTCCGTCCCACTTCTCTGGCCTCGCCCAATTTCTTGGGGTCGATGGCCGGGACGGAGGCGTCGCCGGGAAGCGACATGCCCAAAACTTCGATGCAGGTGGACATGGTGTTTGCGGTGAACAAGCCGGCGCAGGAACCCTCTCCGGGACAGGCCACGCATTCCAGCGCGGTGAGGTCTTCCAGGCTCATGTCGCCCTTGGCGTAGGCGCCCACAGCCTCGAACACGTCTTGGATATTCACGTCTTTGCCCTGGAACTGACCGGGCATTATGGCCCCGCCGTACATGAAGATGGACGGCACGTTCAAACGGGCCATGGCCATCATGCAGCCGGGCATGTTCTTGTCGCAGCCGGCGATGGTGATCAGGCCGTCCATGCGCTCGCCGAAGGTAACAAGCTCGATGGAGTCGGCGATGACTTCCCGGCTGACCAACGAGGTCTTCATACCCTCGGTGCCCATGGAGATGCCGTCGCTCACCGTGATGGTGCCGAATTCGAATGGTACCCCATCTTCAGCGCGCACGCCTTCTTTGGCCGCTTGGGCGAACCGGTCTAGGTGCACGTTGCAAGGGGTGACATCGCTGGCCAGGTTGGCGATGGCGACGAAAGGCTTTTTGATGTCGTCTTGGGTCAGGCCCATGGCCATCAGCATGGCCCGGGACGGCGCTCGATTGGGGCCGTCAACCAACTCACTGCTGCGGTGCCGCATATGGGCGGGTCTTGCGGGTTTAGATGTAGTCGCCACTGGCAATTCTCCTGGCGCCGACGTACGGAGCGCCGCGATATCATTGGATGATCTACGTCTGCGCTTCGGCAAACGGAAGTGCGTAATTGAACAATTATAAGGGCCTATACTAAGTGGTTACAAGATGGCCGCAACCTGAGGTTATCTCAGGCACGAAATGGGGCTTGCGTCCCTGCCGGATTTTGATTACGCTGGTGCTTGCTTAAAATCAGGTGTAGTCAGGAGAGGCTGCCATGTTTAACCCCATCGGCTGGACCAAGCCAGAGATTGCCCAAGCCCACTGTGATATCCCGTGCGGTATCTACGACCCCGTCTCGGCCAAGATGGCCGCCCAGACCGTTCAGAAGATGGTCCTGCGGATCCAGGCGCTGGAACCGGCCGACCCCAGTGACGCCGCCGCGCGCCAGGATTACGTCAATAAGATCGCTCGGTACGTCACCGTTAAAGACGAACATGCCGAGGTCTGCAAGCGCGAACTCGCCATCCTCTGGGCCGATTACGGTTGGCCCAATCCCCCCGCCGATTTCGACCTTCACGGCACGTTCAACGCCGCGTTGAAACTGGCTGGCCAGTGCAAGCAGAACGTCGATATGGCGAAGTGCGAAGAATTGGTAGCGACCTGCGATAGGATCGCCACAGTATTCTGGGGCACTAAAGGCGAGACCTACAGCGACCCCCATTCCGCAGCCAGATACGGCTCTTAAGCGTCTATAACTTCGGAGAACAAAAAGGCTCCCCAATCACGGGGAGCCTTTTTCATTCTAGTAATTTGGGGTTTACCGAAGGGTAGATAGCGCCGCCCCCGCCTTGGCGATGGTGGCGTCGATATCGGCCTCGGTGTGCGCCGTTGAGACGAACCCGGCCTCGAACTGAGAGGGAGCGATGTAGACGCCCTGCTCTTGCATGGCGTGGAAATAGCGTCCGTACATCTCTGTGTCCGAACCCTCGGCGTCGGCCAACCCCGCCACGGGACCGGCGTTGAAGAACCCGGTGAACATGGAGCCCACCCGGTTGATTGTGGATGGCATCTCCACTGCTTGGAACGCTTTGGTTAGGCCGTCGGTCAGCCGCTGAGCCAGGGTTTCCAGGCGCTCGTAGGTGCCGGTTTTTTGCAGCTCTTTCAAAGTTGTTATGCCGGCGTTCACCGCCAGCGGGTTGCCGGACAACGTGCCCGCTTGGTACATGGCTCCCAGGGGAGCCACCATCTCCATAATGTCTTTGCGTCCGCCGTAGGCCCCTACCGGCAGGCCGCCGCCGATGATCTTGCCCAAGGTTGTGATGTCCGGAGTGATGCCGTAGAGGCCCTGGGCGCCGTTGGGCCCGACCCTGAACCCGGTGATAACTTCATCGAAGATCAGCAGCGCGCCATTGTCCTGGGTGATCTTGCGGACCGACTCCAAGAACCCCGCAGCGGGCGGTACCACGCCCATATTCCCGGCTACCGGCTCGATGATGATGGCGGCGATACCGCCGGGATTGGCTTCGAAGAATCGCTCGACTGAACCGATGTCGTTGAATTCGGCCACCAGGGTTTCGCTGGCGTAGGAAGCGGGCACGCCGGCGCTGGTGGGGATGCCGTGGGTCAACGCACCCGAGCCGGCTTTGACCAGCAGGCCGTCGGCGTGGCCGTGGTAGCAGCCGGCGAATTTTATGATTTTGTCGCGCCCGGTGAAGGCCCGTGCCAGCCGGATGGCGCTCATGCAGGCCTCGGTGCCCGAACTCACCAACCGCACCGATTCCACCGACGGCAACGCGCCGCAGATAATCTTGGCCAGTTCTACTTCCTGTTCCACGGGAGCGCCGAAGCTGGTCCCGCTCTCGGCTGTCTTTTTCAGGACCTCTACAACGGCAGGGTGGGAATGCCCCAGGACCAACGGCCCCCAGGAACCCAGGTAATCGATATATTCGTTGCCGTCCACGTCCCATATTCGCGAGCCTTGGCCTCGGGCGATGAATGGCGGGGTGCCGCCTACGGATTTGAATGACCGGACCGGGCTGTTAACGCCGCCGGGGATGTATTTCTGGGCCTCGGCGAATAGTGCTTCTGATTTGCTAAGTTGCATGCCACGTCCTGATTATATTATTTGGTTCTTGGAATGCCTAGAACAGGTCTCTTACCCTTCGGTAGGTGCGCTCGGAGCGGCGGCGAATACCCCCTATACCGACTCTACGTGATTCATCGTCGATCTGATACAGAACCCGGAACTGACCAACGCGGAGTCTGAAGATATTTCCATCCACTTGCACTGCGTTTGCTAGGCGGGGTGTACCGGCCAAAGCTTCAATAGCAGTAATGATCCTGGGGAAATCTCTCGCGGGTAAGGAATTTAGCTCTCTCAGCACGCGGCGGCTAAGCAAACGGACTTCGTATGGGCCGCTGCTTGCCGCGCTCATAATCCTTCAGGCTGATCGCTACATCCCCGCTTTCTTTGGCCTCTAGCACCGTGAGCATGTCCACCAAGTCATCTGGTGATTGCATCAGCCCTTCGAACCTTGCGAAATCTACGATCAACTCCCAGCGGTCGCGAAATCCGCAAAGCAGATACTTCATAGGCATTCCGTATTTTTTTACTCCGACCTCTAAGTTCAAATCCCGGGGGGTGCCGTTGGCCGGGTTGGTGGCAAATTTGTCAAATACGATGGATGGAAAAATCCAAGCGCACTTTGGGTCCCCTTCTTCAAATTCGACTCCGATAATCATAAAATTCTTACGCGGTTCTAAGTGGCCCATCTGGAACCAACGGGGGTATTTGCCGCCCGCGCTTCCGGTGGCTTGTACTTGAATTTCAATCACCGCGCCTGTGGCTGTGCGTACGAGCGCGTCTACTCCCTCTTTAACTAAAGGAACGTAAGAAACCATGCCGCGTTTCAGCAGTTCGCCGAACACGTACAGCTCTCCCCGCTCCCCAGCAAGTTGTTTGTCTACCGTTCTGCTGCTCATCCGTCTACTCCGCCTCTTTCAGCCACTTTGCCACTTCCTTGGCGTGGTAGGTGAGGATGGTGTCGGCGCCAGCGCGTTTGATTGAGGTCAGAACCTCCATGGTGACGGTCTTTTCGTCGATCCAGCCGTTGGCGGCGGCGGCCTTGATCATGGAGTACTCGCCGCTGACGTTGTAGGCGGCTAGGGGCAGGTCGAACCGGTCCTTGGCCTGCCGGATCACGTCCAGGTAAGACAGGGCTGGTTTCACCATTACGATGTCGGCGCCCTCGGCGATGTCAGCTTCAATCTCACGCATGGCCATCCTGGCGTTGGCCGGGTCCATCTGGTAGCTCTTCCGGTCTCCGAACTTTGGCGTGGAATTGGCCGCCACCCGGAAGGGCCCGTAGAAGCCTGACGAATACTTGGCCGCGTAGCCCATGATGGGCGTGTCCTCGTAGCCGTGGTCGTTCAACGCCTGGCGGATCGCCCAGACCTGGCCGTCCATCATCGCCGACGGCGCGGGAAGGTCGGCGCCTGCCTGGACGTGGGACACCGCGGTTTTGCCCAGAAGTTCCAGGGTCTGGTCATTATCGACCCGGTCGTTTGCGATGACGCCGCAGTGGCCGTGGTCGGTGTACTCGCACATGCAGACGTCGGTGATCACCATCATGTCCGGGTGGTCTTTCTTGATCATGCGCACCGCCTCTTGGACGATGCCCTCAGGGTCGTAGCCCTCGGTGCCCAGTGGGTCTTTCTCGGCGGGAAGCCCGAATAGCAGCACCGCGGGAACACCCAGCTCGGCGGCCTCGCCGATCTCCTCGGACAGCACATCCAAGGACATCTGGTACTGGCCGGGCATGGGCTCGATGGCTTCTTTCACGCCATGTCCGTGACCTACGAAAAGCGGGTAGACGAACTCTTTGACGGACAGCCGAGTCTCCCGGGCCATGTTGCGTATGGAATCGCTGCCGCGCAGGCGGCGCAACCTTGAGTGAGGGAAGCTGGTCATGACGTCTTTTTCTCCTAAACCTACTTTCGGGAAAGCTCGCTCGAGGCGAAATGGCTCGTCAGTGCATCCACCAGGCCCTCGACCGTGTGCTCTGTCGCTTCCAGGTCAACCTGTAAGCCGAGTTCGCGGGCCGTTGCGGAGGTTACCGGGCCGATACAGGCGATGAAGCTGGTCTCGAGCGCCGCACGGTCACCGTCCAGCATCTCCACCAGGTTGCGCACGGTCGAGGAACTGGTAAAGGTTACGATATCGACACCGTCAACAAAAGCTTTCTTGGCCAGACCTGACACACCTTCGACTGGAACGTTCCGGTAGGCGGCCAGGCGGTTGACCTTTGCGCCCAGGTCCGTGAGGCCTTTTTCGAGTTCGTCCCGGCCGATGTCGGCGGAGGGCAGCAACACCGAAACATCCTTCCAGTCCCGGCCGGATAATTCTTTCAAGACCACTGCGGACACCGGCCGGCTGGGCACGAAATCAGCGGTGATCCCCCAGCGGGACAACGCTTGGGCGGTGGTGGGGCCGATCGCGCCGACGGTCATCCCGGCCAGGGCGCGGGCGTCCTTACCCTGTGATTCAAATCGATCAAAGACCGACTCCACGGCGTTGGCGCTGGCGAATATCACCCACTGGTAATCAGCGATGTTTTTCAGCGTTGCATCTAGCTCAGAGAAGTCTTCCAAGGGGCCGATCTGAATGGTGGGCAGTTCCACTGTGTTGGCCCCGGCCTGCTCCAGCAGCGTGCATAGCCGGGAAGCCTGGGAGCGGGAGCGGGTGACCAACACGCGTTTCCCGAACAGGGTGCGCTTATCGAACCAAGCCAGCTCTTCCCTGAGATTGACTACTTCGCCGATGACTGTGATCACCGGCGGAGT
>ENA-ORDI01000953-ORDI01000953.1-marine-metagenome-genome-assembly--contig:-NODE-953-length-17312-cov-3.078909_pt1 | contig 17312 bp, 17 predicted proteins | sample MGYA00248628_ERZ508525 | MGnify/ENA primary metagenome ERZ508525 (study PRJEB26195, sample SAMN05422138) | marine metagenome | isolation source: East of Porto Seguro, South Atlantic Ocean | place... | reverse complement strand
GTTGTCCTGATGAAACTCAACAAGCTTTTTATCCTTAAGAAGGCCAATTCTACATTTGTCACGAGTTAAATTAATTAGTAGCTCGCTACTCATTATATATTGGTTTTATTTCTTTTTATGTCTGTTTTTTCTTAATCTCTTTTTATTATATTCAATTTTAGTGTAAACTGGTTAAACGTTGTTACCTTTCTTGTTCACTATATGATATGTTACACGAAATTAAACTACTACTTATAAGAAATTCATATGCAGAAACTTATTCTAAGCGCATTTTTGATTTTACTCTTAATTCCATTTACACAAGCATTTTCTCAAGAATATTCAGATAGTCCTTTTACCCTTTCTGTATCTCTGAAAAATGAAACTCCTTTTCTCTATCAGGATTCTGAGGGATATACTGTTGTAGTTGGTCTAGTTGAAAACAACGATTCCCATGCCTCTATAACCAATGTTATGATTCAAGTAAACTTTTTTGATGATTTTGATCCAAATCCATTACAAGTCGTAAATGGGCATACAACCTTACAAGTAATTCCTCCCAATGGTCAATCTCCATTTGCTATACGTTCTGAAACCGCAAATCCTAACATTACTGAGGCATCAGTATCTCTTTTACCATTTAATATTTCAGATCCAAAGGAAAAAAAACTTACAATAATTTATCGTGATGTCTTTTTAGATTCTTCATTACACTTTTCTGGAGTTTTGCAAAATGAAATTGCTCCTATTTCTAATACTAATGTCTACCTTGCTTTCTATGATATTTTTGAAAGAATTCTTAGGGTGTCTACAATTGAAATTGGTGATGTAGAGTCAAATGATGTAGCCTTTGAGTTTGATGAGTCAATTGATTACAAGTCTGTAGGATTCTTACTGTTTTCTGAATCTGACAAATTTTATTCTGATTTTATTGATATAAAAATTCCTCCTCCACAACTCACTACAAAATTAGTAGTAATTTCTGATGTGACTGTAGAAGATACTAATGGAGAAAAATTATCTGAACTTAAGGTTGGTTCTACATTTAACATAAAAAGTAAAACATTGATACAGTTTGTTGCAGATCAAGAATCTAACGAAACTGCATATACCTTTTATGCTCAGATAAAAAAAACTTCTGAAACCCCTGATGAACCTGGAACTGTTGAATTCATTGGAAAATTTGATGGTAGGTTCATTGGGACAGGATTAGAAACCCAAAGCATAGATTGGGTTCCCAAACAAACTGGATTATTTTTCATTGAGACATTTGTTTGGGATAGAAACAACGTTCCAATAGCTGATCAGGGTCCTTTTATTCTAATTCTTGTAAACTAGTAGATTTATTTTCAAAGAATTCCATACATTTGCATGTCTGAATTCTCTCTTATAGCTACTGGTGGCACATTTGATATAATTCATAGAGGCCATCTAACTTTGCTTTCAACTGCATTTTCAATTTCTGACAAAGTAATCATTGGACTAACTAGTGATGAACTTGCTGAAAAAAAGGGAAAACTCACAATCAACCAGTATGAAAAGAGACTTGAAAATTTGACAACAGTTATTTCAAAAGAATTTCCAAACGCTACATTCCAAATAAACAAACTAGACAATGATTTTGGACCTGCTGTTTTGGAGAAAGAAGTTGAAGCTTTGATAGTTAGCGATGAAACAAGTAATCAAGGTCCTATTCTAAATCAACTTAGAGCAGAAAAGAAACTACCTCCTGCTAAAATTATAACAGTTCCAATGTTTTTGGCAAAAGACGGCACAAGAATATCTACAACTCGAATCAAAAACTTAGAAATTGACACAGAGGGAAACTTGTTATCAATTGACTAATAGCTTGTCTAACTTTGAGTAATTGGAATAAAACAAAATTCTAGGATTTAGCCTCATGGCAATCATCATTCATATGATGAAAAAAATTGATACTGATGTCTCAAACCTGAAACAGGGACTACATCCTCAAAACCTTTCATTCTGGTATGATAAAATTATAAAAGAAACAATTGAGATGGCACCCCCTTGGCTTCAAGATAAAATTAAAGTTCATCAAGATCCTATACTTACAATGAAATTTAATTTGGATATTTCAAAACGTGCGGTTAGATACTTTATGATTGTAGTTGATAATAATCTAGATTATATGCCATACTCAACAAAGCTCTATTTTCTCAAAGTTCAAGAGATAATGTCAAATGAAATGGATAAATCTCTAGTTTAATGAGATTTTTTTATTTTAGGCACAAATTAAAGTCAAGGTATCTATAACCAGTCCGTTTGAAATTCTCCAGATATGGAACTTTACAAAAGGTATTCTGATAGAAAAAGATCTGGAAGAAATACTAGACAAGATAATGAACCATCTCGTTCCTTTAGAAATTCTAGTAATGATAGAGGTTCAAGATATTCCAGAGATGATAGACCCAGAGAATCTACAACTGTAACTTGTGCTGATTGTGGCACTGAATGTCAAGTTCCATTTGTTCCAAGAACCGATAAACCAGTATACTGCAGTGATTGTTTCAGACAAAACAAACCACAAGATTCAGGAAGTGATAGATATTCCAGAGATGATAGAGGTTCAAGATATTCCAGAGATGATAGAGGTTCAAGATATTCCAGAGATGATAGAGGTTCAAGATATTCCAGAGATGATAGACCCAGAGAATCTACAACTGTAACTTGTGCTGATTGTGGCACTGAATGTCAAGTTCCATTTGTTCCAAGAACCGATAAACCAGTATACTGCAGTGATTGTTTCAGACAAAACAAACCACAAGATTCAGGAAGTGATAGATATTCCAGAGATGATAGAGGTTCAAGATATTCCAGAGATGATAGAGGTTCAAGATATTCCAGAGATGATAGAGGTTCAAGATCTTCATCTAGACGAGAATCTCGTGGAGATAATTCTAGATCTAGCAAGCCACGAAGTGATAAATTTTTGAGAAAACAAGAGAGTTTCTTTGCAAATGGTTCAACCAAATTTTATGAAACTATCAAAGAAAAATTATATGAAATTTTAGGTGGAAAAATCTGTTCTAATTGTGGTTTCAAGGATGAAAGAGCATTGGGAATAAGTCCAATTTCTGAAAATGTCACTTCTGATAATTCTGGCCGTGGTGGCGATTCTGCCTCATGGGGAAAATATATTTCAGCACCAGATCTTGCTAGAGAAGAATTAAAGGTATTTTGCTTTAATTGTAATCAAATTAGAGAACCTATTTCAAAACGAACAGAAGACAGATCAAGACCAAAGTCAAAAACGAGTAGACATTTTCCTAGATGATCTTTAAAATCATCCTTGAAAATTTATTAACACTTTAATAATAATAATTTTGAAATCGAATCATGGATGGCGACTCTAAGGCATTAACAATTTCTCTAGTATCTATGGTTGTAATTGTAACACTATATACTGTATTTACTCTATGAATTCACTCTTTCACAATTTCTATATTGTGCTCTAGAATTTCAATGGAAACTAGCTTGTGTTCTTTGTCAATTACTGATTGAATAAAATCCGCAAATTTCTCAACATTTACTTTATCCTTTAGAACAATACTGTGAGCAGATTTGTCCTTCAATGAAATCACCAATTCATTTTCAATCACATTTAGGATTGATGTGATGTATGTTTCTTTACCGTCCTTTACGAATATTAAACTAGCAAATTTTAGAGCCTCATATTTGCTGTCACAGGCAATACTGATTTTCATTTATCCTCAAAAAGAAATTGGTCTATCTGGTCTTTTGCCTTTTCTCTTTTTTCCTGATGAATGGCAAGAAAATCGTTAATTTTTTCAATTAAAATTGCTTTTAGTTCTCCTGTAAGTAATTTTCCAGATTTGTAATCTTCATAAATTGACTTTAACTTGTTGTCATCTGGTTCAAAAAATATTCTAAGATATTGATATGATACATCGATGTCTGGATTTCCTCCAAGTTTTCTATGTTGTTCAATGTCTGGTTGTCCACCTGAAAATGCATATTTGTTAATTTTCTTTTTTACTACATCTGGCGCATCAGTTGTATAGACTGTACTGTTTTCATTAGAAGCTGACATCTTTCCACCTGGTCCTTCCAAGCCTGGAATCATTATGTTGTGAATTAATGCAGGTTTTGGTTTTCCAATTTTTGGCGCAATATCTCTTGTTAGTCTAAAGTGAGGATCTTGGTCTACCCCTAATGGAATTAAAACTGGTTTGTCTTCAATAAAACACGGTGCAGATTGTAATGATGTATAAAAAATCATACCAATATTTGTTTCATTTGTAAACCCAAATGTTGCTTTTGTATTTGAAAAGTTAATTTTCTTTGCGACTTGAGCTGCAATTGGATAGAGAGTTTGAATATTTTTTGTGTTGATGATAATTTTTGTTTTTTCTGGTTTGAAACCTAATGCAATAAAGTCTAGCGCATTCTCATATGCAAATTTTCCAGTTTCTTCTAATGTTAAGTTAGGTTTTGAATAAAATTTTTCATCATCTGTTAATTGAAAATACATGTTAACATCAAACTTTTCTTGTAACCATTTTGCAAAAACCCACGGTACCAAGTGTCCAATATGAGTATGACCCGAAGGGCCTCTTCCAGTATATAGAAAGAATTTGTTACCCTTTTCATAATCATCAAGAATTCTGTTCATTTCTCTATGAGAGAAGAAAATACCTCTTCTAAGCATGAAATGGTCTTCACCTGTAACTTTCTTGATCCTATCTTGTAATTCTGAAGAAATCTTCTCAGTACCAAATCTCTTGATTAATTTATCATAATCAATATCTCCCTCAACATGCCAAGGAGTTACAATAAAGTCATCAGCTGACATTCAATCTGACTTAGGTTAAGGTTTAAAAAGTCTTTTTCGATCTTTCTGATGTTGTCACAAGTTTTTCATGATATTGAAAAAAAAATCATTCATTCTTTGCAGCCTGATCAAATTCTAACAATATCTGAAATCGAAAAAAAAACTGGTTTACAATCTGATCAAGTTAGAAGAGGCATTGAATGGTTAAAATTGAAAAACTTTGCACATGTGAAAGAATCAACCGATATTCATTATCATTTCGGAGAGAAAGGTTATGAAGCAATTGAAAATGGTTTACCGGAAAGAAGATTAGTAAATGAAATTGAAAAAGGAAATACAACTTTTGATAAGTTAAAACCTATTTTAGGTTTAGATTTTAATGCAGCTATAGCATATGCAAAAAAGAATAATTGGATTTCCATTACCAAAAATGAAAAATCAACGGAACTTTCTTTGAATAAAGATCATCAAGAATCATTAGAAGAAAAATTTCTCCTATCTCATAAAACTCTTGAAAAAAATAAAACTAATGAAATTAAAGTATCTGAAGATTCTCTTTTTGCAATAGTATCGCTTAAAAAACGTCCTGATTTTATTGTCGATTCATCATTAATCATCAAAAAAATTTCATTAACTGTTGAAGGTAAAAAAATCAATTTAGGTGATTTATCTCATTCAAGTGGTGCAATTGATGTTGAATCTAAAGTACCTGAAGTTTTTGTTGCAAGAACTCATCCATTAAAAGACACTATTGATGAAATTCGTGAAATTTTCGTTACATTAGGATTTTCAGAAATCAATGGAAATGTGACTCAGTCAAGCTTTTGGAACTTTGATGCTCTATTTACTCCACAAGATCATCCTGCAAGAGAATTACAGGATACATTTTATCTAGACGGTATCTCTGCCAAAAAAATTGCAACTCCAGAACAAATTAGAAAAGTTTCTGAATCTCACAAGAAGAATTGGAGATATTATTGGGATATCAATGAAGCAAGAAAAATGGTTCTAAGAACCCACACTACTTGTGTTACAATTAAACATCTAGCTGAAAACAAACTTGATGAAGCTAGAATTTTTTCATTAGGACGTGTATTCAGAAATGAAAAAGTTAGTTACAAACATCTTGTAGAGTTTCATCAAATTGAAGGAGTCGTTGTTGGAAAAGATGCTAATCTCAGAAATTTAATGGGAATTCAAAGAGAATTCTATAAACGAATTGGAATTACAAAAATAAAATTCTGGCCAACATTTTTTCCATACACAGAACCTTCACTACAAACTATGGTGTATAATGAAAGACTAGGAAAATGGGTAGAACTATTTGGAATGGGAATTTTCAGACCAGAAGTAACTAAACCTCTTGGGATTACTAAACCTGTTTTGGCATGGGGAGGAGGTATTGAAAGAATTGCAATGCTAAAGTATGGTCTTGATGATGTGAGAGAGTTTTACAATAACAACTTGAGTTGGTTAAGGGGTGCTAGAAAATGCCAGTAGTTGAACTCTCCTATATGCGCCTTCAAAAATTAGTTGGTAAAGTTACAAAAAAGCAAATTTCTGATTCCTTGCCATTTCTTGGATTAGATATTGAATCTGAAAACAAAGACCTAATCAGAATTGAATACAGCCCAAATAGGCCTGATTATTCAACTGATTTTGGAATTGCACTTGGATTGCAAGGATTACTTCGAATCAAAACTGGATCAATTAAACTGAATATCAAAAAATCAAAAAAGTATGCTATTTCTGTAAAATCTGAAGTATCAAAAGTTCGTCCTTTTGTTACTGGAATTGTTGCAAAAAATGGAAAAATTGATGATAAAACAATTAAACAGTTTATGACCTTGCAAGAAGATCTTCATTTTGGAATAGGAAGAAAGAGAAAGAAATCATCTATAGGAATTCATGACTTGGATAAGATTACTTTTCCTTTGGTTTACAAAGCTGCTAATAGAAATCATAAATTCATTCCATTAAACTCTAAAAAAGAACTTTCAATTTCTGAGATTCTCAATAACACTGATGTGGGAAAAGATTATGGTTCTATACTTGGAAATTCCTTACAAGTGCCTCTAATTTTAGATGCAAAACAAAATACTGTCTCTTTTCCTCCAATAATTAACGCAGCAGTAACTACTGTTACAACTAAAACAAAAAATCTATTTGTTGAGGTAACTGGAATCAATAAAGAAGATGCTGAAGATATGCTTTCAGTTGTTGCAACTATTTTACAAAGTGCAGGTTTTACTTTAGAATCTGTTCAAATTTCTGGAGCAAAAAACTCTTCACCAAAACTTGAACAAAAGAAAATGTCTGTAAGCCCTTTCTTGATTAATCAAACCCTTGGTTTGAATCTTAATAATTCAAAGATTATTTCATCATTGAAAAAATCTAGGTTAGATGCATCAACTAAAGGGAAGAACATCATTTGTACAATTCCTGCATATAGATTTGATATTTTTGGACCCATGGATTTGGTAGAAGAAGTTGCTTTAGGATATGGAATTCAGAATCTTGAACCTATATTGTCACCTTCTCAAACACTTGGCCAAAAACATCCCAACTCAATTAGTTTACAATCACTTTCTTCTATAATGACTGGATTAGGCTACATGGAAGCCCTAAATTCTAGCTTAACAAGCAAACGAATTCTTTATGATAATACAAAAAGAGATTCATCAAAAATTATCTCAGTTTTAGATTCTAAAAGTCTTGAACATACTATTCTTAGAGATTCACTACTTCCAGGATTAATTGATAGTCTGGCAAAAAATATTCATGAATCATATCCTCAAAAATTATTTGAGATAGGAACTATTTTCAATAAAACAAGTTCTGTAACTGAAGAAACTCATCTTTGTGCAGTAAGTTCTCATAAAGATGCAAACTTTAGCGAGATAAAATCTGTTTTACAATCTGTCATTCAATCAATATTTGGAAAAACCTGTGAAACTAAAACCACTACTCATACAACTTTTGAAAAAGGTCACGTTGCAAACATTACTGTAAATGGAAAAATTATTGGAATCATTGGTGAAATTAGCGAATCAACTAAAGATAACTTTAAGCTTAGAGAGTCAATAGTTTCCTTTGAAGTAAACCTACCAGATTAATATTTGACTTAGTGGACTGTTGTATGCCCTAAGAGCAACCATGCAGACGGATTGGGATGATGTCGATCGTAATGATACCAATGATTTCTAATTCACCCAGGCATGGCACATTGAGGGCAACCCCGGTTTCAGAACCCAAGGAGGTTTTGGCTAAAATACCAATGATCTTGTGCGAGTCAGAACCGGGGGACAATTTTATTTCCCAAAAATTGAAAAACCATAAAACATCCATCAGTGATACAGAAAACTGAAATGGTAAATTATTGGTTAGCAAAACAAGAGCCTAGTGGACCAAGGGGATATAATTTTGAACAACTGAAAAAAGAAAAAACAACTGTCTGGGATGGGGTTCACAATAATCTTGCACTAAAGCACATGAGAGAAATGAAATCCAGCGATCTTGTTTTGTTTTATCATACAGGTGATGAAAGACAAGCTGTTGGGATAATGCAAATTACTTCAAAACCATATCCAAATCCTAAGGAAGACAATGAACGTTTTATTGTTGTAGATGTCAAATACAAAAAAGCATTGAAACGTGCAGTGACACTTGATGAAATGAAAAAAGAAAAAAAATTCAAAGATTGGGAACTTGTCAGAATTTCAAGATTGTCTGTAATGCCTGTACCAAAGCAAATTTGGGATGCAATCTTAAAGATTTCTCAAAACTGAATATAATCGGTTTATTGATATAGTCGATTTGTTTTGCTAATTCATGGCAACAGCTTATGTTTTAATAAACTGTGAACTAGGTTCAGAAGAAGCTATAATTCAGCAACTAAAGGGTTTAGATGGTGTTAAAGAAGTTCATGGAACTTTTGGTGCATACGATATTTTGGCCAAGATTGAGTCAGAAACTGTGGAAAAACTCAGAGAAACCATTACTTGGAAGATTAGAAAAATCGAAAAGATTCGTTCAACTCTCACCTTAATGGGTATTGAAGGCCAGACATAAACCTCTCCTTTTTCTTATTATGATTTTACATTTTATTTTCGTTGTAAAAGAAGAAGATCGTGAAAAACGACAGTTTGAATATGAATATGTTCAAAAAATGAGCCAGTTTTACAAGGTATGGATAAAAGAAAAATTTGGAAAAGATTATGAAATTCAATGCGATGAAATGATTACAAAACCTAGAAGTTTTTTTCAGAGACTTGATACACACACTCTTTTACAAGATCATGAACAAAGAGGAAAAGACATTTACCATTTCTATCTAACTCATTTCAGACCATTCTGGACTGATTGTGCTGGTTGTGAAGGATATCACGCTGAAAATTTTGGAATGGTATGTTGGCAACCCTTTAAAGAATCAAATGATACATTATTTCTTGCAGAAAAAAATTGTACTACCGTATCTCATGAATTACTTCATGAATTATTACGAATTTCTAAACACAAAAAATTCATTCAAGAAGTTCATGACATTTGGACAAAGCATCTCTTCGAACAATTAGAATTTGAACAATACGGTGAAGACTTTCAAAAAACTGATGGTAAGCCTATGTTTCTAACAATGGACACTTCAGAACTAAACCTAAAAAATAACCTTTCAAATTAACACTTTGTTACAGAATAGATATTGTTTTCAAAATTTACTGTTTTGAAATCCAACTTATTTTCAAGATCATTTGTTCTTGATTCACTCAAATTTTCAAGTCCAACTAACGCATCACCCCTAAAACCTACTGAAGAACCATAAATTGCATCAGTTAGCATTGTACCCTGTTCTCCTTTCTTAATATCATCTACCATTTCATAAAATCTTATGGTTTCTTTTTTGTTAACAGGATTTCCAGTTGGTTTGTTATGTGCAACTGCAATATACATTCCATTATTTTTTACTGCAACAGCAATTTTGTGATTTTTACCTGTTGCACCAGGTATTGTTTCGTTAACTAGAACTTCACATTTATGATACATGCTTGAAACGTATGCATAAAATCTATACTGTGCGTATCTTCCTGCATCATCTTCTTTACAACCAACAAAAACTCTATGTAGCAATTCCAAAGCCTCATCATTCATGCTTTGTAATCTATCATCGATTCTGCCTCTTTCAAGAAGATCTGATTTGCATTCTTTTGCAACCATTACTAAAATGAAATCAGGTAAATTATAATTTTTTAAAGCAGCAACAAATGCTCCAGCTTGTGACATACCAAATTTTGGAAACCCCTTATTGACCATATTCATACCTCAACTTAGAAAATTTACAACTCCCCAATATTACTTAAGAAAGATACTTTTCGTTTATAATTGTTAAGAATTTACATGCCTACTGGGTTAATTTTCCTAATCTATAAATTGTAAAAATTAAATTCAGGATAAATTAATTGCATAATATGGAAATCAATACTACTTCTGAACATGTTTTATGTGTTTATCTAAAATTAAAAGAAAACATTGCAAAATATAGAAACATAGTTGGAAGACCACTTTCACTTACTGAGAAAATTTTATCAGGTCATCTTAATGAAATTGATGACAAAAGTTTTACTGGTGGAAAAGATTATGTTTTTCTAAAACCTGATAGGGTTGCATTACAAGATGTTACAGGACAAATGGTAATGCTTCAATTTATGCAAGCTGGACTTGAACAAACATCTTTACCAACAACTATACATTGTGATCATCTCATTAGAGCTGAAGTTCAAGGTGATGTTGACATGAAAGTTGCCCTTGATGAAAATAGTGAAGTTTTCAAATTCTTAGAATCTACTGCTGCAAAATTTGGATGTGGTTTTTGGAAACCTGGTGCTGGAATAATTCATCAAGTAGTTCTTGAAAATTATGCATTTCCTGGTGGTTTGATGATTGGTACAGATTCTCATACTCCAAATGCTGGTGGTCTTGGAATGATTGCTATTGGAGTCGGTGGATTAGATGCAGCTGAAACTATGGCAGACATGCCTTGGGAATTACTCTACCCTAAACTAATTGGAATTAAACTAACTGGAAAATTAAATGGATGGACAGCCCCTAAAGATATCATACTGAAAGTTGCCAAGGAATTAACAGTTTCTGGAGGTACTAATTCAATAATTGAATACTTTGGACCTGGAACAAAATCTATCAGTTGTACTGGCAAAGCTACAATTACCAATATGGGAGCAGAAATTGGTGCAACCTGTTCAATTTTTCCATATGATGAAAGAATGGAAACTTATCTAAAATACACTAACAGATGTGATATAGCTGAATTAGCAAATCAAAATAAAGAATCACTTGTTGCAGATTCTGAAGTTGAAGCAAATCCTGAAAAATTCTTTGACAAAGTAATTGAAATCAATCTATCAACATTAGAACCTCATATTGTTGGACCTCACACTCCTGATTTGGCAAGAACAATTTCTAAACTGGCTGATGATGTAAAATCTAATGATTATGTTGATCCAATTTCTGTTGCATTAATTGGCAGTTGCACAAATTCATCTTATGAGGATATGTCAAGAGCAGCTAGCTTAGCTGAACAAGCTAAAGCAAAAGGAATCAAAGCTAAAATTCCATTGTTAGTTACTCCTGGTTCTGAACAAATTCGGGGAACTATTGAAAGAGATGGGCTAATGGATTCTCTTAAAGAGATTGGCGCAACTGTTTTAGCAAATGCTTGTGGTCCATGTATTGGACAATGGAATAGACCTGAATTAGAAAAAGATCAAAAAAATACTATTGTTACATCATATAACAGAAATTTTCCAGGAAGAAATGATGGTCGTAGAAATACTCTAAACTTCATTGGCAGTCCTGAAATGATTATTGCTTTAGCATTAGGAGGAAAACTTTCCTTTAATCCATTAAAAGATGAGTTAACTGCAGCTGATGGAACAAAATTCAAACTTGAACCACCCAAACCCGCACCTGAAGTTCCTGAAGAAGGTTTTATGAAACCTGAGGGAATTTTTGTTTCTCCTCCTAAAAATTCTGATAATGTTGAGATCATAATTGATCCTAACAGTAAAAGACTACAACGTTTAGAAGCCTTTCCAAAATGGAACGGAAAAGATTTTGAAGAAATTCCAATAATGGTCAAGGCTCATGGCAAGTGTACTACAGACCACATCTCTCCTGCAGGTGCATGGTTATCACTTAGAGGACACTTGGATAACCTCAGCGATAATCTGCTTCTGGGAGCAGTTAATGCATTTAATGATAAAGTAGGTCAAGGTAAGAATATTCTTAACAATCAACTTGAACCATTTTCAAAAATTGCAAGACAGTATAAAGAAAAACAAATGAACTGGGTGATAATCGGTGATAATAATTATGGCGAGGGAAGTAGCCGAGAGCATGCTGCTATGACTCCAAGATATTTGGGATGTGTCGCAGTTATTACCAAAAGTCTAGCTAGAATACATGAAACTAATCTGAAAAAACAAGGAATTTTAGCACTGACATTTGACAATTCTGATGATTACGACAAGATTCTTGAAGATGACAAAATTAGTCTAGTAGACTTGAATGATTTAGAACCACACAAACAAGTCAAATGTATTATTTCACATGATGATGGACATAAAGAAGAAATTTTGTTAAACCACTCATACAACAAATCTCAAATTGAATGGTTCAAAGCTGGTTCTGCACTAAACGTTTTGAGAAATAATCAATAGAATTTTTAACGTGGGGCCGACCGGAATCGAACCGGCGACCTACGGGTCACTACAGCTCCAAACTTACATCATCCGTGAGTCAGTTTAGCTTAGTTTACCTCTGGAGCCCTTAGCGGTGATCTAATCGTAGACACTGTCGCCCTACCAGGCTAGGCTACGACCCCACGAACAAGAGTGAAATAGACTCGAATTTTAAGTTATTTTTAACCAAGATTTATTTGCGATTAACATGAATTTGTAATTGTTCAGCAATCATGGTAAAACCAATTCATTATGCATTAGGTGCCATTCCAGTAATTGTAGCACTTTTAATTTCAGTTCCATTACTTACAAAAAATGAAATTCCAATTTCTGCAGCCAATTCTTTTGATACAATTGAAATTGAATATATCAAACACCAATTAAAGAAAATTTCTTATGGTGTTACAGAAAGAGTTGAGGCACAAAAAACTGAAATTCTTTACATTAAGAATGATGGTAATCTCAAATACTCGGTCACTGAGCTAGGAATTCTTCAACCTGATATTCGGTCAAAATTAGATGAAAAAAAACTTAATAAAATAAAAGCACTGATAAAAGAAACTGGTTTTATAGCAATTCCATCAGAATCATTTTCAATTCTAGAAAATGTAACTGAATATCAGAAATCAAATGTCAAAATTACTCTTAATGAAAAAACCGTTCAAATTCATTGGCCTGAACAAAATGCTACGGCACAATTTATTCCTCCGATAATTACTATGGTTGAATCTGAACTAGATTATATTATATCTGAAATTCGTGAATAGGTACAAATAGGCTTTAGTAAAAATTAGAACATGCTTCCACTATCCGGTGAACGACATGATGCTAAAGGAATAGTTTCTGAAAAAATAAATTCTATTGATATTTTACGTGGTTCATCAGTTCTTAAACGAGGTTTTGCTCACATGTTGAAGAATGGTGTTGTAATGGATGTTACAACAGTAGAACAGGCTCAAATTGCTGAAGAAGCTGGAGCAGTTTCTGTAATGGTTTTAGACAAACTTCCATCTGACGTTAGAAAAGCGGGAGGAGTTGCGCGAACTGCAAGCATTAGAATTATTGAAGACATTATGGATTCAGTAACAATTCCAGTAATGGCAAAATGTAGAATCGGTCATGTCAATGAAGCACTAGTTCTACAGGAAACTGATGTAGATATGATTGATGAATCTGAAGTTTTAACTCCTGCTGATGAGCTTCATCATATTTGGAAATGGGATTTTACAACACCAGTTGTAAATGGTGCAAGATCCTTGGCTGAAGCTTTAAGAAGAATTGAAGAAGGTGCTGCAATGATTAGAACAAAAGGTGAACCTGGAACTGGAAATGTTGCAGAAGCTATTACTCATATTAAAAAAGTTAATGATGAATTAAGAACAATTAAGGCAATTTATGATTCTGGCGATAATCAAGATTTAGTGAGAATGGCAAGAGAATTCAAAGTGTCATATGATATTGTTGAACAAACTGCAAAACTTGGAAGACTTCCGGTTGTCAATTTTGCAGCAGGAGGAATTGCAACTCCTGCTGATGCGGCATATCTAATGTCTCTTGGTTGTGATGGAATCTTTGTTGGTTCTGGAATTTTTAATGCAGATGACGCAAAAGAAAGAGCAAGAGCAATAGTTTTGGCTACTACTTTTTGGAATGAATCCGATAAAGTCAAAGAAGCCCAAAAAATGATTGATGAAAGACAATCTATGTTAGGATTAGATGTGAATACACTAGAATTACGTATGCAAGAACGTGGTGGTTCTTCATGAGTCTTAATGTTGGAGTGTTATCCATACAAGGCGATGTTCAAGAAAATCTCTTATCCACTAGATCTGCCCTCAATGAATTGGGCATAGATGGAAAAGTAACTGATGTAAAAACACCTGAAGAAATTTCTCAACTAGATGGATTGATAATACCTGGTGGTGAAAGTACTACTATTGGACAACTTTCTTTGGTAAATGGTTCCATGAAGGTCTTGAAAGAAAAAATTGAAAATGGAATGCCTGTACTTGGAATTTGTGCTGGTATGATTATGCTATCAAAGACAGCTAACGATCGTGTTGTTGGAAAAACTGATCAACCTCTTTTAGGTATTCTTGATATTAAATTAGAAAGAAATTCTTTTGGACGACAACGAGAATCCTTTGAATCTGATGTATCTATGACCTCTATTGATATTCCAAAATTTAATGGAGTCTTTATCAGAGCACCATCTATTTCAGATGTTGGTTCTGATATAGAAGTTATATCCAAATTTAATGAACGAATAGTTGCAGTTAAAAAAGGAAATGTAATTGCTACTGCATTTCATCCTGAACTAACCACAGATATTTCATTACACAAGTATTTTGTCAATCTTGTTAATACTTGCAAAAATTAGTAACTATTTTTTTATTAGTCTACTAAATTATGCATAGATTTCAAATCTTTTTTGAATGGTTCTAAAATTTTAGGAATTTCTATTTTTATTGAATCTTTTAATGATAAACTCTGAGATTTTTTCTCATTCCACACCTTGGAATTAAATTCAGTAATTTCTTTTGTAATGTCACTTTGTGTTTCAATATTTTCAGGCTCAACTTGTTTTTGTTTGTGAATACTTTCTTTGGAATACAAAATCTTCCAGAGATGTTCTGTGATAAATGGAGTAATTGGTGCTAATAATTTTAAAATTGTTGATAATGTTTTGTGTAGTGTAAATATTGCCCCATCTCTTTCCTCATCTGAAAAACCAATTCCATAGGCTCTTGCCTTGACCATTTCAATATAGTGTGCTGCAAATAAATTCCACGTGAATTCTCTAATTGCAATTGCAGGAATGAAAAAGTTGTATTCATCATATCCTTTTTTACATTCTTTTACTAAATTATCTAACTCTGATAAAACCCATTTGTCAGATGCAGTAAGTGTTCCTGATTCAATTACTGGGAAACTAGACAAGAATCTTGACACATTCCATAACTTGCTAAGGAATTTTTTATTTGATTCAATTTTTTGTTCATTACATCTAAAATCATAGCCATGATTAATCTCACTTGCACTCCAAAATCTAAAAGTGTCTGCACCCAATTTTTCAATGAGCGGTAAAGGATCAATTGCATTTCCCTTACTCTTACTCATCTTCATTCCTTTTTCATCAAGACCATATCCCATTATCCAAGCTTCAGACCATGGTTTCTCTCCTGTAAGCTGCTCACATCTTAGTAGTGTATAGTATAACCATGTCCTAACAATATCTTTTGCTTGAGGTCTAATTGCAGCAGGATAAACTTTATTGAAAAACTCATTATCTACGTTAAACTTGCTAACAAACAATGGAGAGATACTAGAGTCCATCCATGTGTCGAAGGTTCGTTCTTCACCAACAAATTCAGTAGAGTTACATTTTGTACAATTACTGATTGGACATTTTTCATTCCAAGGTCTGTAATATTTTCCAGGCTCAGGAACATATGGTTCTGAGCAATTTTTACAGTACCAAATTGGAATTTCAGTACCATAATATCTTCTCCTTGATATTGGCCAATCAATATTGATAGATTCTAACCAATTCATCAGAATTTGTTTGTGCATAGTTGGATGGAATGTTATCTCTTGTCCTAATTTTTTTATTTTTTCAACTGATTCTTTCTGTTTAAGATAATATTCTTCCATTGGGATGATTTCAATTGGAATTTTACTTCTCTCTGAAACTGGTGTTCTATGGATAATATCCTCAATTTTTTCTACAAGTCCATTTATTTCTAGATCTTCTATGATTTTTATTCTTGCTTGTTTTGGTTTTAATCCTGCATATTCTCCTGCAGCTTTTGTCATTCTTCCATCTAGTCCAATTACAACAATCTCTTCTAGTCCTAATTCTCTGAACAGTGCTACATCGTTTTGATCACCATAACTACATACCATTACTGCTCCTGAACCAAATTCTTGTTGGGCAGAATGATGTGTTCTTAATTCAACTTCTACATTAGTTATTGGAACGATTATTTTCTTTCCTATGTATTGTGTATATCTTTCGTCTTTTGGATTTACAATTATTGTTTTACATGCACACACTAATTCCGGTCTTGTACTTGCAATAATTATCTCCTGATCTGTATCTTTTATTTTGAATTTCATGTAAACTAGTTTTGTTGGCAAGTCTTCGTAAATGATTTCTGCATCTGCAATGGTTGTTCCTGATACCCAATCGTAGTTGTTGGGTCTGTTTGCTAGATAGATTTGACCTTTCTTCCATAAATCAATGAACGTTGATTGTGTAAGTGTTCTATATTCTTCCGAATCTGTTCTATAGTAATTTGCAAAGTCACCACTAATTCCGAGATTTTTCATAATGAGAATCATTTCTGCCTCTAAATCATCTAGTGCGTTTCTGCATAGATTCAGAAATTCTTCTCTGTCTGTTTCTCTCATTCTAATTTTATGCTTTTTCTCAGTGTACAGTTCCACTGGAAGACCATTTCTATCAATCCCAATAGGAAAATAGACATTTTTTCCTGCCATTCTTGCAGTACGTGCAATCATATCAATTTGTGAATAATGTGCTGCTGCTCCAATATGCCATGGCCGACCTGATGGGTATGGTGGAGGAGTATCTATGGTAAAGTTGTCTTCTTGTGGAACAAAATCATAAATTTTTTCTTCTTCCCATTGTTTCAGAATTTTCTTTTCTAACTCTGGGTTCCATACTTTTTCTGAAATTTTTGGTTCCATTTCCTAACTATCTTGAAATGTTTGAAATAATATGAGATCCTTTATTGTAACCT
>ENA-ORDI01000952-ORDI01000952.1-marine-metagenome-genome-assembly--contig:-NODE-952-length-17313-cov-6.032606_pt1 | contig 17313 bp, 18 predicted proteins | sample MGYA00248628_ERZ508525 | MGnify/ENA primary metagenome ERZ508525 (study PRJEB26195, sample SAMN05422138) | marine metagenome | isolation source: East of Porto Seguro, South Atlantic Ocean | place... | reverse complement strand
TTTTGAATTGAAAAGAAATACGTTGTTGGTTGGAATAGTCGCACTAGCGTTAGGTATTCTTGCATATCAATCTGCAATGGATCAGATTGCTGATATTGTGAAGATAATTGAAGATTCACGGGCTGGACACGGGCCACGGTATTCAAATGAAAGACTTCAGGTATTGAATGACGATGCTGAAGTTACCCTGATGTTCGCAAGGGGATTTCTTGGATTTTCGGTTTTTATGGTAGTTTATGCGTTGTATGATGACATAATAAAAACGATAGGAAAAATAAGGAATAATTAATTCTCCCGGACCTAAGATGGAGATAGGGGAAATTATTTACTGCCTGTTTGATATAGAATTATGAGGTCTCTAAGTTATGTCTTTTGACAATCTCAAGACTGAAGTAGGTTCTCCTAAGTTCGAACCTACCCCTGCTCTAGTAGCAGACAGCGTGGTCACCCACGCACGTGAGGCACGAGATAATCGTGAACTCGCATATACCATTGCGCAGGATTCTGCAAGAATGGTAGTAGCAGTAGACCGACACCCACAAGTCTTTTTGACACTTGCGGGAGAAGGCACAGGTATAGGATAACACGAAATCGATCGTAACCATTGCATGGATAGTGAAGTATTATGAATCGAATAATACTTGAGCGATATAGAAAATATAGAAGATTTGATGAGGATGATGTGGTGTAACCTATGAAGCAGACTACTAAACAAGCAGCAAAAGATGCGTGGGGATTACTTATCCAAGTATGGATAAAGGATTTACCCATAACTCTAGTCTTGTTTCTACTAGTATTCTCATTGTGGATTCCTGCAATCGCATACGACGCAGTTACAGCATCACTGCTATCGTTGGCATTCGCACCGAGAATAAAAAAGAAAATAACAAAATGAAAATTACAAACGAACAATGGAGGGCCTGGCTCATGTCCTCCAAAGATATTGAGTTTGAGGGTCGCACAGAAATTCTGTGCCTCGGGTGCAAGCGCGACCAATACTCAGATAACATGTGGCGTCTTGAATACAAAGACGGCGATGAGTGGCAAGTCTATGGCATGTACTGCGACAACTGTTGCGAAGAACACTTTCCAGAAGTAGAACTACTCGCAGTGGGGATAAAGCAATAATAAACGCATTTATTTTACAATTGAGATATAGTGAAGTTCTGACACTCCGTTTATCGTGATCACTGAGCCATAGTTTACTGTTTCATCGTCTTCCCAATAATAAACTTGAGTGACATCGTATGGAGTAACCCATTTACTGATAAACTCGTCTATTGCATTTTGTATGATCGCAGCGTCTTCGGTTGAATCAAGTCGGTGTTCATTGAATTTGAACAATGAAGGTATTTCATCAGGACGAACAACTTTGACGCCATTAGCAGTGAGTGAATTAACAAGTTGCGATTCAGTATCTTTGTCTACAGATACGGAAACGATGTTTTCACGCCGTATGTTGGTTTCAACTCCACTCAATTCAATTAGGAAGTTTTCAAATGCTTCTTCAGGAGTGTCGCCAAATCCTATATAGTATTCGCCGGTGAAGGTTGCTCCGACGACGGCCACTGTACCAAGTTGTGTAACTACACCACCGGCACCTGCAGTGTAAACAGGTAGGAAGTATACATCATGATCGCCGATTCTGTAAAGGATATTATCTCCTACGCGCGGACTTCTAAGTAATGTTCTAAGTGTTGCAAAATCAGGATTACGTTCTAGCGCCTCGAGTATAGCTGTTGGACCTAGAAGTTTTGTACTTGCGTTTAATGGAACTTCATAGAATGTCATATCTCCAAGGCTATCAAAGTCGTTTTCGATTATCATGTATCCTGCAAGGTTTTGTCCAGGTGAGCCCCTGAGTTGTAAAGAAAGCAGCCCTATGAATTCGTTTTCTTGGAAGCCTGGTGGCTTTGCTTCAATGAAATAGGTATCTAATCCAGCAGGTGTCTCAAAGAATTCTCGTGCCTCGATGAATGTTGCGGCGTCGGTAATGTGATAGAAATTGTACATGTCAACGCGATAATTGAATAGTTCCTCGGGGTATCGTGTTTGTTCTTTTAGCCAGTCAGGAATGTCTTCTTCAATATAATCCCAGTAAAGTAATTTGAATAAATCGCTGTAATAATCATCTCCGATTATATACAGGGAAATATCTCCATCGTACGTATTGATTAGGGAATATCCAACATGTCGTACGAAATAATTTTCTTGGCTCCATGGAACTCGGTCGGTTTCAAGCGCAATCATCAGTGGCATAAGCCAATAGGTCTCCTTACCGTCTGTTACGGGGTACATATCTATCGGTTTGCCATTGATTTGATAGAAGAAATACGGGAATAACAACTCCATTTTTTCGTGAACGTCTTTGTATCGCATTGTATGAATGGTTTCAAATGGTCTGGACAAGAGCCAATTTGGTTCAAATATCCAGCTTAATGGAGGTGGAATGTCTATGCCTCCTGATCCACTGTACATATGTCCGTTCAATTCATCGCTGGTCTGTCTATCAGTGGGGTATGCAGACCAAACATCAGATAAAAGACCTCCTTCGCCATAGTAGATTTTTCTTTGATTGAAGAAATCTGCTGTATCTACAATTTTACCGTTGTGTCCATCAAGAAGAAGAAATCCGTTTGGAACGTGAGTGTAGACAAGGTGTTCATTATACCATACGTTAGAAGCTTCAACGGTTTCTGGCAAGATTGGTTTTAGAGATGCACTCCAATACAACGATCCATTGAATCGTAATATATCGGTGTCTTGGAAGTCGACGTATGGAATCAATCCGATTTCTGGTTTTAGCTTAGCTTCTGCGCCTTTAAGATCCCATAATCGAACAACATCGAGAAGGTCTCGATGCTCTCGAATGTAGGGTTTGATTTCGTTTAGCGATAACGGGGATAAACTGAAATTATATTGAACTTCTTTGACAGAGTCAAGATTAGCGAGATATCTATTTACTGCAATTTCTTGTGTGGAGTACGGTCCATTCCATTCAACTTTTCTAGTGTCGGCTATACTGCCTTGTACACCAGTAGACGCTCCGACGAGGAGTGCAATGAGAATTATAGCTCCTATTCGTACTGAATTAATCTGTGACGGTTTTATTATTCGTTTAGTATTTGGCGAGTCAAGATATGAAAAAGCTGCAAATGCAATACCTGCAAGAAATACGCCGCCAATCATGAATTTGGAGTTGTAATCTATGTATGATGGGAAGAACATATTGAATGCAGTCCAGAATAAGAAGAGAGCAACCAAGGATTCAATAGTTGATGTAGGTAATTTTATTTTGGTGAGGTCTGGTCCTATATCAGATCCTTCTGTTGTTGATTTTTTGATTTGAGAACCGAGTTCAGTAAGAGTGGATGATGCAGCTTTTAGAAGTTGGGTTATGCCAACAAGTAGAATCAATCTTGTTCCAAGTGCGCCGAGTATCGGTGAAACTAACAGTGTGAGTGCAGGTACCATTGGTATGATGTTTTGTTGTGCAAACGCCATGTCGGAAGGCGGTGCAACGAAAGGCAACGTAAAAAGATATGGCAAATAAGATATGCCAGAAGACCAGCCTGCAGTCATTCCAATAATTGTCATCCCCAAGTTTATGTTTGTAAGTAGGATTGATGCGATCAAAAGTTTTGTGACTTGCCAAATCGCAAATTTAGGTAAAGTAAGTTGAAAGTCTTTGAATGGGCTCAAGTCTTGTTGTCCTGGCGAGGTAGTGTCAGAAGTTCTAATTAGCGGAATTGCGTTAGTAAGGGCCCACCAGAAAATTGATCGTCTGTTTTTCAGGTCTATTCTTACGAATGATATTATGCCTAGAACAAGCCCTCCAATCAAAGCGTAATAAAATGGGCGAATAAACAAGGTACCAAATTCTTGTACATTGAGATAAAGAGAAATTACCTGTGAAATTGTAGAAATTAAAATGAAAAATGCAATTATTGCTAATAGAATAAAGATTCCTTTTCGAGGAGGACCTCGACTTACTGAATCTTCAGATTCACTATAATTGGTTTTCATAATGTAATAGTAATAGTTATGGTTATAAACTGAATGATTTAAATGTTAAAGTCGAAAAGATTGGTTTGCCCCTTGGTTTGTGAAAAATTTGACACACGGACTCCAATTCTACGCAGTTTTCGTGGTTCCTGTAATAAGAAAGTTTTCAATAGTTCTTGAGATGTGTCTGCAATTATTTCGTTTGAATTCTGGAAGATTTCGAATGATTTGCTGCGTTGGCATATGGTCAAGTCTTCCATTATAGCAGAAATGCTAACGGTTTTGAAAGTAATTTTCTTTTCTTGGGTTTGATCGAACAGATCTTTAGAAAGATCAATGAGAGATTTGGAGATTGTATCTATATCTTTTGAGTCTTCTTTCAGTGTTACGATGCGTCCAATTTGATCTGCGGGTTTATCTTTTACTGGCTCATTATCAATTCCGTGGGCTGAATCATGAAGATAAACACCAAATTTTTGGCCAAATTCATCTATAAGGAGTTCCCTTTTGCTGTTTGCAAGTTCCTTGATTGTTCTTATTTTATATTCGGCTAGTTTTGATTGGGTTTTTGGGCCAATTCCATAAAGTTTGTTTACTGCTTGCGGAAACAGAAAGTCTTCGACATTTTCTGGAGTTATTACGGTTGTTCCGTTTGGTTTGTTTGAATCGGCGGCCATCTTTGCGATAAGTTTGTTTGGACCAATTCCAACAGAACATGTTAGGTTCTCTGAAGTTTTGATTTCGTGTTGTAGTTTGTTTCCATACACTGTTGCACTTTGATAATCGTTGTTCATTTTATTGGAAATATCTATACAGGCTTCGTCGATGCTAAGTTGTTCAAATGTATCACTATATTTTCTCATTACATTCATAATGCTTTCAGAAATTGATTCGTATAATTCATGGTTTGCGGAAATAAATACAGAATCTGTGTTTTGGAGAAGGTTTTTTGCTGTCTTAATAGGAAGTCCTGATTTTACATTAAATTTACGTGCTATATAGTTGGTTGTTGCAACTGCACCACTATCTTCAGAACGACCAGAATATTGGCAGATTACAACGGATTTGTTTTTAATCTCGGGATTTCGTGCTTCTTCTACTTGAGCATAAAAATAATCTAAATCAAGATGTAGAATTATTCGTTGCATTCAAATGAATTAGATTATCATCTTTAATTAATTTATAAAAGCTAAGAGATAATAGACAATGTAAATCAGATTAGGGTAATTTAATGAGCGAAGAATTCTTGGAATATGACGTAGCAGTAGTAGGAGCAGGACCTGCAGGAAGTAATGCAGCTTATGAATGCGCAAAAAATGGTTACAAAGTAATTATACTGGAAGAAGATCCTGTCGTTGGAGTTCCTGTACAATGTGGAGAAGGGTTAAGTTGTTTTGCTTTACAGCATTTGGATTTGAAGCCGAATGATGAATTTATCTCTGCAAACATTTCAAGATTAAGAATAATTTTTACAAATGGAAATTGGATGTCTGTTCATGACGGAGGTTATGAATTGGATCGTGACAAGTTTGATCAGTTCCTGGTAAAACGTGCGACTGATGTAGGAAGTGATTTATACACTTCTGCAAGAGTAATTGAATTTAATTCTGAAGATAAAATTTTGAAATTGACATACAAGAAAAAAATTATTTTTGTGAAAGCTAAGATTATTATTGGTGCGGATGGTCCGAAATCAAATATTGCAGCATGGTCAGGATTATTGCAGAAAGAAGAGTGGAGAGATAAATTAATTCGAGCTTATGAATTGAAAATGGAAGGCGTCGATGTAAATGGATTTGATATGTATTTTGATGAGGATATTGCACCAGACGGTTATCTTTGGGTATTTCAAAAGGGAGGTAACGTAGCTAATGTAGGAATTGCCACAACGGCGAAAGATACTGTAAATCGGTTGGATAGATTTATTCAGCAGAAGAAGATAGATGGAAAAGTTATTGGTAAAACTGCTGGAGCAATTCCATATAAAGGTCCTTTGGAAAAAACTTACGCAGATGGAGTTCTTATCGCAGGAGATGCTGCCGGAAGTACTAATCCCGTATTTTTAGGCGGTATATCCACGGCCATGCAGACTGGAAGTTTGGCAGGCAAGACTGCAGTTGAATCGTTAAAAGCTGATGATTATTCTGCTGGTTTTCTTTCAAGGTACCAGAAGAAGTGGATGAAACTTCCTTTGGCAGACAAGTCGCTATTGGAAGCCGCGAAGGTGATGCATGCATTTACACCGGAGATGTGGGAAAAGATGGGAGAGCTTGTAGGAAAGAGTGATGTTACTAATATTACTGTTTTAGGTAAACTTCGAGTAGTGTTGAAAGCATTTTATCCAAAATATTGGATCTTAATTCCAGTTGTGCGTTATATGCCAACTGTAATGAAAGCGTTTTCGATTACAAGAAAGTGGGGTTGGTAGAGATTACTGTGATGGGTAATCATCACAGTAACCAATCTATTTGGTTTAAAGTTTAAAAAAGTCGTCGGCTGCAGTCGGTGTAGAAGTTGTTGATTTAGATGGGGATGGGAATTTTTCTTCATTGTTTACTTCAGCTACTGCTGTTGCTTCAGCTAAAATGCTGTTGGTTTCTGCACCTGAAGATTCAATTAATGGAGAGGTTCCACCAAGTTGACCTGCATCGGTAATTAGACCGTTCATCATTTCACCAATCTCTGACATCTCTGAGCTAGCTTCAGGTAGAATTCCTGACATTGAATTGCGCATTCCTTTAATTACAGAAACAATCGGTGTGATTGACGTTACTATGTCGCCGAAGTCTTGTACAGTGCCCATTCTCAAATTAATTTGTTCAAGAACTAATTTCATTTGAGTGACGTTCGAAGTTATCTTTCTTAACTCGGCTAGTTCGTTGGCATATGCTGCCGCACGATTTTTGTCGTGTTTTTGGGTTGCCTCAACCACTTTATCAAACAATGCAGTGTCGTGTGATTTCAATCTAGATTGTTTTTGATCTAGGCGTGAGATGAGTGTTTGCATTGCACGTTGTGTAGTTTCTACACGATTACGTAATGGTGGTTGTGGAGTTACTTTATCTTTGACCTTTGCTAGCAAAGGTTCCTTTTCTTTAGTATTCCAGTTGTTGAGTATACTCATTACTATCAAAATAATGAAGGATTATCATGAATAAACAAAGAAAGATTAACAAAGTTCAACAAAAGTATCAATCATATTTTATTTTTTTAACCTAAGTGTAGTTTTTTTAAAAAAAAATACCGATTTGCTTACATATTATTAATTTTGTTTAATCATAACGGCATGAATGACAAACAACGTATGTTAATTTTTTTCAGTGTTCTTTTCATTATCTTCTCTGTCTTTATAATTGATCAATTTAGAAACACGGCAACGAACGATCCATTACAAAATATGAATTTTGTTGTAATTAATGAACAAATAATTTTTGTTGAAGTGGCAATTACACCACAAGAAAGAGAAAAGGGTTTGATGGAACGTGAAATATTGGAAGACAATAACGGAATGTTGTTTGTGTTTTCGGATGAAGGCGAATATTCCTTTTGGATGGAGAACATGGAAATTAGTCTTGATATAATTTGGATAAATGCAGACGGAAATGTAGTTTATTTTGTAGAGAACGTTCCGCCTTGTGTTCAATCGCCATGTCAAACGTATTCACCGAACAGAGATGCGTTATATGTGTTGGAAGTTAATCCGGGAGTCATTGCTGCGTTGGGAATAGAAGAAAATTCAGAAATTGTTATATCATTAAATAAGCTGTAAAAATCTTTTGTTCTAATATAAAAAAATATTGTTAGTAATTATGGATTTTGATAATAAGATTTAATATCGTTAATGAGTTGTTTTAATCTATGGCAAACGTCGAGGAAAAGAAATTTAAAAGTACGGCTGAAGAAGTAGAGTATTTATTATCAAAGTATCCAGAAGCAAAGAACAACGATTTCTATTTGCAATGGGTTTGGTTAAAGGACATTGAGGGATTAGATCTTCCTGACTTGCCTTGGCAAAGATTCCAGCAACTCGCTGGTAAAATGGGAAGTATACGAAGAGCTAGACAGAAAGTTCAGAGTATGGGTAAACATTTACCAAGTGATGAAAAGATTCTTCAAAGAAGAAAACGTTGGAGAAACATTAGATTGGAAGAAAGAAAATTATTACAACCTCTTGCATCAAAAGCAAAAGTAAAAGTAAAAGCAAAAGCAAAAGCAACCGCATAATTACAAGAATTAATTATGCGTCAAATGTTTTTTATTTAGTCTACCTTTAGGTTTGTTGTGATTCATAAGGTAGTTATAATTGGATCTGGGCCTGCTGGGTTGACTGCCGCTCTATATACAGCCAGAGCTAACCTAAATCCTCTTGTTTTAGGCGGTTTAGAGTGGGGAGGACAGTTAATGCTGACCACGGAGGTAGAGAACTATCCAGGTTTTATCGATGGAATCAATGGTCCGGACTTGATGGAAAATTTCAAGAAACAGGCAGAGAGGTTTGGAGCAGAAATAATTAATTCGAATGTTACTTCGGTGGATTTTTCGAAGAAACCTTTCAAGATTATTGCCGGTGAAAACTCTTACGAATCCCAGGCGGTAATCATTGCAACGGGAGCAAGCGCTAGATGGTTGGGTTTAGAGAATGAACAAAAATTAATTGGCAAAGGTGTTTCGTCTTGTGCAACTTGTGATGGATTCTTTTTCAAAGACAAAGAGATTGCATTGGTTGGAGGCGGTGACTCTGCAATGGAAGAAGCTTTGTTTCTCACAAAGTTTGCAAGCAAGGTTACGGTTGTTCATAGAAGAGACAAACTGCGTGCAAGTAAAATCATGCAAGATCGTGCGTTTAAGAATGATAAGATAGAATTCGTTTGGAATTCGGAGATAGAAGATGTTTTGGGAGACACGACGGTAACGGGAATTAAAATTAAAAATTTACAAACCAATGAGTCAACTACAAAAGACGTCAGTGGGTTGTTTGTCGCAATAGGTCATATACCAAACACTGGTTTCTTGAAGGGTCATGTCGATTTGAATGAAAATGGATATGTTGAATCAAAGGGGACGCAGAGCAATATAGATGGGGTTTTTGTAGCAGGGGACGTACATGACTTTCGATATAGACAGGCTGTTACTGCCGCAGGTCATGGATGTGAAGCCGCAATTGATGTTGAGAAATATATAGAGATCAACGGTTTGTAAATCAGAAATGGATGCGGACATAAATAGGATTCAGCAAGAAATTAGATCGATAAATTCGGATACAGTTAATAAAATCAGGGGAACGTTAGATTTACTTGCAGAAATATACGGCCAGGTCAATTGGTCAATTTATGAATTGGTTGAGAATTCCGACAATGTCGGAAGTAAAAACGTCGTGTTTGAGCTAGATGGCAATAGGTTATCCGTCATAAATGACGGTTTGCGTTTTACCGGTGAGGATTTTGAACGAATTTGTTCTGTAAACACGTCTGTAAACAGGGATAGTCTGGTAGATCGCTCCTTTGGTTTAGGATTCAAGTCCGTATTCAATTTTAGTAATGATGTCAGTATATTTTCAGGAAATAACGGTATTAGGTTTTTTGAGGAAAGCGGGCTTCCGTTGTGGAAGATTTTTCCTCATGTTGTCGATTGTTTAGAGTTGAAGAGCGAACAAAGTACGGTTTTTAAATTCGTCCTAGGAAACAAACGAAAACGGATAGCAGATGTTTTGGTTGGAATTTCTCCAGAAATACTTTTGTTTTTGAATTCGGTTGAAAGTTTGACGGTCCGGGATGTACAGAATAACAACACCCTGTTGTTAGAAAAAAGCAGTAAGCCACTGGACGGCACGAATACGAATTTAGTCACTGTGAAGAGGAGCACCAATAAAGAAACCACGGAGAGTTCGGAATATGTTTGTTATTCGAAGGATTTTTCAATACCCGAGCGTGTCAGGATTGGAGAAAATAGTGAGACAAAAGTGATTGTTGCCGTGCCTGTATCTGGCTTGAATGATTCTGTTTCTGTTTTTAGGAACATATATCGCGTAACAGGAGAGGAAAAGACCGGTTTTATGCTGTCTGGTGAGTTTGTTACGACCATGAATTTCGATGGAATTGTAGATAATGATTGGAATTCCTGGCTATTGGACAGTGTTCTAGGTTTTGTTAATTCTGAACTCAAGTTACGGACGAGAAAATGATGAAAAAATAATCATATAGTCTTTTATTCACTCAGCCAGTCTTTTTTTTCTTTTAGTTTGCTGTATAGTTTGTGCTGCTTTAGTTTTTTCCTCAAATCTTTTTGGTAGGCTTTTAGTTTCTCCTTGTTTTTCTTCTTGTATTCCTCGGTAAGTTCCTTTAGCTTCGCCTTGTTTTTCTCTTTGTATTTCTTGGTAAGTTCTTTTAGCTTCTCCTTGTTTTTTTCCTTCCACTCTTTATCGTATTTTTTCCTGGCTTTTTTTGCTAGATCTTTAATTTTTTGTTCTGCGTATGTTGCGGCAGTGTCAATGATTTCATCCTTAGTGTAATTTATCGGTGTTTTGGGCCTTTGTTTTTTTGTTAAAACTACTTGAAGGAAGGCATAAGCGTCATTCACTTCCTGTGACTTTCTGGTAAAAACATCCAACTGGTCGTCATTTTTCGCAAAGTTCGGATGGAATGCCTTCTGCTGCTTAATCATTGATTTTCTACATTCTTTTAGTGTTGCATTTGGTAGTACGTTCAAAATTCTTCTTGCTTCTTTCTCGTTCACCGCTTGTTTCGCCTATGTTGTTTATCTTTTGCGAAGATAAATATCATTTTACTGTACGTGATTTTATGGCTCAAAAAATAGTGTATTTCGATATTGAAACAACAAACCGTTGTGTAGACTGGATGCGTGGAGAATCGGATTCCAGATATGCACCGGTTGAAAAATGGGAGATAATAACAGTACAATGGCAAGAGATAGATCCATTTACTGGCGAAGAATTAGGAGAATTAAACATTGTCAAAAGATGGGAAAAAGAAAGCGAGTTAGAATTCCTTGAGACGGTTTTTTCCTCTGTGGGAAACATGGCCATTAATTACAGTTATAAATTCTATGATAGGAAGGAGGAGAAGGATGTAGAGATTCCTAAAAGCGTAGACAATTTTTTGTTCAGTGAGAATCCAGCAAAGTTAGGTCATAATTTAAAATTTGAACAGTTAGTGTTGGATGGAAAAATTGAACAGTGGAATAGTCGTTTCTTATCTAGGAAAGGAAAGCCGATGGTTACATACGGATGGAATGTCGATTTGATGCCGTTTGCGATATTGAGAAGCGGTTATTCTGTTGATAGTATAGGAACAGGGTTCAGTAAAAAAGGCGGTGAAACACGGGGATCAAGTTTGCATAATATTTCATGCAAGGAAACCAGCGGACGAGTTATACAAGAAATGTATGATAACAAAGATTGGAATTTAATTGAAGGTTACATCAAAAAAGAAACTAGATGTGCAATTGAAACATACAAACAGTTGTTAGAACACATGAAAGATTGGAAGTATAAGGAAACAAACTAACAAAATTTCAAGTAGATTATATAATTGTGACGCCGAGGGCAGGTACTTTAATGTACGAGTGACATTTTTTTTCGTATATAAATTTTTTAAAACTTTATCTATTCAAAGCTTTTGACATACACCATTAACAAGTTGTTGTCCTAGCGGACATGGTTTTGGAATAATACCATCTTCTGATCTTGGATCAACACAAGTATCTCCAATTTGAACTTGATAGGAATAACATTGTATTGGATCTTGGTCAGGCTCTGGAATAAACAACCATATTCCTACCAAGAGTATTCCAATTATGCCAATTATTACAAATGGATTAGAATACCAAGGATTGATTTGAGATTTTGATTTAGATGGTTGGGTCAAGTCTGCATATGGATTTCTCTCTGGCTCAGGTTCTGGCTCAACAACAGGTTCTGGTTCAACAACAGGCTCTGGCTTCTGTAATTTCTCCCCACAACTAATGCAAAACAAATCTGTATCCGCAGATTCATTTCCACATTTTATACAGAACATCATGATTCGTAATTATGTAGTTAGTTTCATTATAGATAATTATTTAATAAATTTCATGCCTAATTTACATAAATTTTAGGTGGTTTTTTTAATGGTGTCTTTGGCAAAGAATAGTAAAGCAGCTATGACTATCAGCACGGCTGCATTGAAATAAAATGGGGTTGAGCTGATAATCGCCTGGCTGTCTGTTGATGATAGATATCCTAGAATTAATGGGCCAGCTACAAATCCCATATCGCCCATTGTACGATTATATCCCAGAACGCTTCCCAGTTGCTTTTTTGGAGTAAGGTCTGCTACCCAAGCCTGTGTTTGTCCCCAGAGTCCACTCGCGAATCCAAAGAACACCATAAGTAACGTAAAGGATGACATTGAGTCAGATAGTGAGAATAATAGTGAAACGATGCCTGTAAAAAGAAGGCTTATGATTATTGGTTTTTTCCTTCCCAAGGAATCGGTAAGTCTTCCTGCAAGAATTGTGCAACAAAGGTTGGAGGCAGCGGCAATTCCGATTGCAAAGCCTAAATCCAAGGGAGTTAAATTCAGAAGCTCATAAGCAAAGATTGGAATAACGGTCAGTTCCAATCCTGTCCAGCTGAAGGCGAATGCAAAGGTTGCCAGTGAGATTATGATTATGGAACGGTTTTTCAGTACGTCCAATCCAAAGGTTCTTTTTTCGTTTGTGGGATAATGTTGAATTTTAATGAAAAGGCTTGTTATTATTATTCCGACAAAAGCCATCAGGGCATACAACAAGAACGGTGAGCCTTTTCCGAATAATGGTATAACAATTCCTCCGAGAGATGGACCAAATATTACACCAATCAATATTGATGCTGTGAAATAGCTCATGGTTTGGCCGCGTTTGTTCGCCGGTGCAATTGAATTAAGAACTGTAGAAGCGGAGACCATCAACAATGAAGAGCCTACTCCTTCGATTATTCTGCATAACAACAACAGATAATATGAATTTACATAGGCTGCTGCAATGGATGATACAATTATGATGAAAAGTCCTGCTTGCATCAGGTTTTTTTGGTTGACGCGATCCGCAAGCATTCCAGATGGAATGTTTGTCAGGGCACGAGCCAGTCCAAATCCGGATATCAGTCCTCCGATCATGAGGTTGTTCGCGCCTAGCTCTTGTGCGTAAAGAGGCAATGCAGGAACAATGTTAGAAAGGCCTGTGGCGGTGAAAAATACAACCACATATATCATAATCGATGTTTGGAAAAACTTGCTTGAAGACAACAAAATATAGTTTCTGTAAATGAATTTAGGTGTTTAGAAATTTTTGTTTTTTAGAATTGAAGTAATTCTGTGAGTCTATCCAGTTCTTCTTCTGATGGTTTATCTATTCTTCCGTTAGTGAGGACTATGCTAAATGGTCCTCCGCCGTCTTCCGATTTCTTGCGTGGAATTATATGAATATGAACGTGTCCTATTTCCTGGCCTGCTTCGGTTCCGTTGTTAATGCCGATGGTTGTGGCTGGATAATTTAATGTGTTCCTTAAGCGTTCTGATACCTTTTTAGCAGTAATTAATATGGCGGATATTGAGTTGTCGTCTAGTTCCTCGAGGTGTTGTGCGTGGTTCTTCGGGATCACCAATGCGTGTCCCTTTGTTACTGGAAATATGTCGAGGAATGCATATGTAAGTTCGTCTTCGTGTATTTTGTTGGATTTAATTTCGCCCGATATAATTTTGCAGAACAAGCAGTCCATGTTTTTTATTTTTGTATCGATTCTATTAAGTTTTTGATGACTAAATTGACAGATTGACAAGTATTCTAGGTCGGAATTTATTTATCGTCGAAGTGATAACATGATATATGGAAATACATGACGTCGTGAATTTTCTTTTAAAAAAGGGTTTCCAAGTGACGCCAGATGCAATAGACCATTTGAAGACTATGAATCGTCCAGAGTTCCAGGATCTTATGAAGAGAATTATCAAATCCAAGAACAGGAACAATGATGACAACTTCATGGTGTCTTTGGATGATGTGCGTCAGAACATTGTTCAACCAGATGTTGAAACTGATGCGTCGAAGGTTGATGATTACGAGGTGTTGGATGGTAATGATGTTTTGCAAAAGCAGTTAGAGGGTGTTAATGGTTATCATCTGCTAATGAAAAATCGTTTCAGCAAGTATAAACAGATAATGTATGATAGGCAGGATTCTAGAAAAATTACCAGAATAAGTACGCTTGTGCAGCATACGGACCAAAATGAATACAAGATTGCAGGGCTTTTAAAATCTAGAAACAAACTTCCCAAATCTTATGAAATGGAATTGGAAGACGAGTCTACAGATCTGAGGTTGCTTGTTACAGATGGAAATAATATTCGAAAGGTTGAGAGTTTTTTGATTGATCAAATGGTGATAGCAGATGTTGTGTTTAGTAAAAAAATAGGAAGGTTTATCGTGAAGAATTGTTATTCATTGGACGTTCCTGCCGAGGTGTTCCAGTCTGTAGAAGGTGTGGAGCCTGTTTATGGTGTGTTTCTGTCAGATATACATGTAGGAAGTAAGACGTTTTTGAATCGTGAGTTTCAGGATTTTTTGAATTGGATAAACGGCCGTTCGGGAGATTTGGAAGTGGTGTCTAAGATTAGGTATATTGTCATAGCTGGTGATTTAGTCGATGGCATTGGGGTGTATCCTGGACAAGAAGAAGAACTGACTGAGTTGAATCTTTCCAAACAATATGATGAGTTTGCAGGGTTAATGGCTCAGATTCCAAAATCAATCAAGATATTTGTCTCTCCTGGCAACCATGATGCAACTCGGCAAGCGTTGCCACAACCACCAATTTTCAAGAGATATGCCAAGGCTTTGTATGAAATGGATAATGTAATTCTTCTTGGTGATCCTTGTTTGGTTCGTTTACATGGTGTAAATACGCTTGTTTACCACGGACAAAGCTTGGTAGACATAGTAGGCTCTTCCCCTGGCATTACTTTTGATAAACCTGCAGAGGCCATGAAAGTGTTGCTGAAGGCCAGGCATCTTGCTCCTACTCATGGTTCTACAAGAGTCGCTTTGGAGGAGGACGATAAATTAGTGATAAAGATTGTTCCGAATATATTTCATTGTGGACATATTCATACGGTGCAGACGTTGAAGTACAAGGGCACGCTTTTGATTAATTCGGGTACGTGGCAGGATCAGACGCAATTTCAGAAACGAATGGGAATAGTGCCAAACCCTGCTATAGCGGTTGTAGTGGATTTGAATAGTCTGAAGGTAAAGATGATGAAAAATTTCATTTCATAGTGCTAATATAAATCATCTGTCACGCCTACGCTACGCATGGAATCCATTCACGCCTACGCTACGCATGGAATCCATTCACGCCTACGCTACGCATGGAATCCATCTGCGTCTCCTAATTGTTAGCATCGTTCCCCAATTCCGGTTACTTTTCTCTGTTCAAGGAGAAAGAAGGAATGAGGCGGCAGGCTCGGCTTGATCGTTGAATAGATTTATTTCAACAATGTCGTTTAATTTGATATCATTTTCTTCAATAAATCCAGAGTGGGCTTCTATCAGGTATTTAGCTTCCGTCCGTGAAATATGGCATTTTTCCAGTCTTTCCAAATAGTTCATTTGGTCGGCGTTTTCGCAGTATTCGACGGATTCTAGAAGGACAATTTTGTATTTTGCATTGAGCCAGATGACGTCGGTTCCTGTGGTTACGTGGTCGTTAAAGTATTCATGCCAAACGGATCTTCCGAAGGTGAAGAGTACGACGTCGTTTTTCTCTAGGCTTTCATAAAGTCCTATAAAATCTTCTTCGTTCAGTTGCTCGACTATGAAAGCTCTGAATATTGAAAATGGTTGGTTATTAATTATTATGAATTTTCCGTCTGTTTTTTCTTCTATTGTAAATGATTGGCTGGCTATTTCACCTGCAAGTTGGTGTGATGGAGTAACTGCAGCTACTCTAACAATATGGTCCCCTGGCGGTATGGAATAAAATGTATATTGGGTGGTTGCTGTTGCTACTCCCTGGCCTTCGATCGAATTTGCTTCGCCTATTGGAAATTCTTCGTCAAGGATAATTCTCCAATGGTCTGCCGGGCCATTAATGGAGACTGTTACAGTTATGCTGTCGTTGTCGGTTTCGATTGACATGATTGAAATTTCTGTATCTGACCAATCGGGGTTGGGTTTGTCTGGTATTTCTTCAGGGATGTTTTGATTGTAGATATTTTGAGTTACTGTTTGGTTAACTATGATGCCTAAAACCATTGGAATGACTGCGATCAAAAGTCCGAGAATTATGTATTGTTTAGTTTTTGGATTGGTTCTCATGTTCTGTCGAATTCTGCATCAAAAATGTCTGTCATTTGTTGTATATCGTGTTTATTGGCTTTAAGTATTGGAATGTGTCTATGTTTGATTTGTGGTTTATTTATTTTTCCATGGACGAGAGAGAAAGTCGAGAAATTATTAGAGAAATCAATAGAAGACTAATTAGAAAATTATAGATATTCGTAGTGAAAAGAGAAGTAAAAATCCGTCAAAAAATTCATAATCTTGCATCTAATAGTCTTAGTATATACTGAGATTAAAGAGTTATTACAGGCCAGAGAAAGGAAAAAGTATCATGGTAAATTTACAGCTCATAGGATTACTTGGAATCGTAACAATCATATTGCTCGTTAATATGATTAAAATTGTCAAGGAGTATGAGAGAGCTGTAATCTTCAGGCTAGGGAGAGTTCAAGGTATACCAAAGGGTCCTGGAGTTTTCATAGTCATACCAATAATTGATAAAATTAGAATCATTGACCAAAGGATACTCACCCTAGATATCCCAAAGCAGGGTATCATAACGAGGGACAACGTTACGGTTGATGTTGATGCTGTAGTCTACCTCAAGGTTATGAATCCCCTAGATGCCGTTATAAAAGTTCAAGATTATATCGTCGCATCCAGTCTTATTTCCCAGACCACCCTTAGAGATGTGATAGGTCAGTGTGACTTTGATGACATCCTGAGTAAGAGGGATGAGCTGAACAAGAGAATGAAGGTTATACTTGATGAGGTGACGAATCCTTGGGGAATAAAGGTAAACTCAGTGGCAATAAGGGACGTTGCCATACCAGATGTCATGCAGAGGGCAATTGCAAAGCAGGCAGAGGCGGAGAGAGAGAAGAGAAGTAGGATAATAATCTCAGAGGGAGAGCTGCAGGCAGCGAAGAATATGGCAAAAGCCGCAGAGTCCTACAGCAAAGACCCCGCAGCGTTGAGACTTAGGGAGCT
>ENA-ORDI01000949-ORDI01000949.1-marine-metagenome-genome-assembly--contig:-NODE-949-length-17333-cov-3.055459_pt1 | contig 17333 bp, 13 predicted proteins | sample MGYA00248628_ERZ508525 | MGnify/ENA primary metagenome ERZ508525 (study PRJEB26195, sample SAMN05422138) | marine metagenome | isolation source: East of Porto Seguro, South Atlantic Ocean | place... | reverse complement strand
TCAAAGCCGATCACGTCACGGAAACCCGCCTGTTCCGCGGTGCGCGCCAAACCGACGATGCCGCCCGCCGGCCCGGACAGGACGGCGTCTTTGCCGCGGAACAGCGATCCGGGGGTCAGGCCGCCATTGGATTGCATGAAGCCGAGCCGCTCGACCGGGGGCAGGTCCCGCTGAAGCCCGTCGGTATAGCGTTTGAGCACCGGGGAGAGATAGGCGTCGACCACGGTGGTATCGCCGCGCGGCACGTATTTGATCAGCGGCGCGACTTCGTGGCTGACGCTGACCTGCGTGAAGCCGAGTGCGCGCGCGATCTCGCCCAGCCGTACTTCGTGATCGCGGTATTTCCAGCCGTGCATCAGGATGATCGCCAGCGCATCGAACCCCTCGTCGCGCAGGTTCTGCAACGCCGCGCGCGTGGCATCATCGTCGAGCGGGTGCAGGATCTCGCCATCGGCCCCGATCCTCTCGTCGATCTCGATAACCTTGGCAGGCAGCTGCTCGGGCAGGATGATGTGGCGGGCGAAGATTTCGGGCCGCGCCTGCGCGCCGATCCGTAAAGCATCGCCGAAGCCGCGCGTGGTGACGAGCGCGAGGCGTTCGCCCTTGCGCTCCAGCAGCGCGTTGGTCGCCACGGTGGTGCCGATCCGCAGCTCCGCGATCGGCGCCTCTCCATGATCCGCCATCAGGCGGCGGACCGCTTCGGTCGCGGCATCGTCGTAATGACCGGGATTTTCGGACAGCAGCTTGTCGGTCACCAGCCGCCCGTCGGGCGTGGTTGCGACCACATCGGTGAAAGTACCGCCGCGGTCGACCGCGAAGCGCCATGCGCGGGAATGTTCGGTCACGAAGGCTCGCTCGTCTTGCCGTAGGAGGGAGGCGAACCGTTGTAGGGCTGTGCGCGGGCTTGTCCAACCGGGCATGCAGGCCGCGATGCCGTTGTCGGGCGAACACCATTTGCGCCGGACTATTGTCAAGAATCTGTAGCACAGACCCCGATCAATCGTTGCCAGGCGGCGAGATCGTCGAGAATCTCCTGCCTATAGATGATTGGAATTGCGAATTGATCACTGTTGCCCAAAAATAGATTGGCATGTAAAAATTGGATTGGGCGATTCGGCTTAATTGTAGTGATTGATTTCGCTGCGGGCAGAGGCGATTGGGTGAGGGGGGTGGCTTTATGCCGACAATTACGTTCAGCGAGCGATCAGTAGGAACGCGTAACCCAACATTTTCTTTCGACGAGAACACCGTTCGAACATCGGGGCAGATCGTTCGCGATGGCGCTCAGCCAGCATCCCCCTCTTTTGCCGCAAACAGTAACTATTTCGGCCCTGTTTTCCTGTTTTTCGAGCGGGCCGTTACTTCGGTCTCGCTCGCCGCCGGCTATTTCGACAATCTCGGCAGCACGCGGATCGAGTTTCTGGACGGCTCTGGCCGAGTACTGAGTTCGATTCTCAATTCCGCGTTCGGCGTACAGACCTACAGCTTTACCAGCGAAGCGGGCATCGCCTCGGTCCGTGTGATTGATGAATCCTATGACGCCGCCGGGTTCTCGATCGACACGGTGATTTTCGGCGATCCCGTCGCCTCGCTCTCTCCGCCTGTGGTGAGCCAAACGGCAGGCGCTCTCCTCCTCGATCGCGATTTCGGACAGGTCGGCCCATCTTCGCTGGTCTTCAGTGAGGAGCTCGGCCCCGGCGACAGCTTGGACACGATCGCCTTCACGGCAGCGGCCCCGGGGGCGATTACTCTTACCGTCGCGCTTGACTCCGATCCGGGAAACATCCGCGCAATCACCTTCGCAGTGACCGAGGGACGTAACTTTTTCAGCTTCCGGCCCCCAGAGGCCTATACAAGCGACCAGTCGTACACTGTTCGAATGGATGTCGACATTCAGCAACCGGATGCCGAACGGCTCATGGATGCCTGGGTCAGCGACACGGCAGCGGACATACTGGGCGGTACATTCGATTTTCAGGAAGCGAAGTTCAAACTTCTCCAAATCGCGGCAAGCGTCGATTCTCCCGATAGTGCTGCCCGGCTGCTGGGCAAGGTGGCTGGGGTGTACAGCCTTGTCGGGCTGGTATTCGATGCCTCCGTTCGAACTAGCCGGGTTCGTAATGCGGAAGATTTTCGCGAAGAGTTTTTCGTACAGGCTTTCGATGCCGCAACGGAGACTCTCGTCTCTTCCGGGCCTGCCGCCGTAGGCGCGATGACGCGACATCCGATAGGTATCGCCCTTGGTATCGTCACGGGCTTCGTCGGAGGTGTCGCGTATACCGTTTTCTTCAGTGATGACGTGCAAGACTATGCGAGGACGCTTTACAGGGAGTCCTTCCAGTCACTCGGTGATCTGCCATACATGTATGACACCGATTACGCCGACAGTAATACCGCGCCGATAAGCTTCGATGCCGATTACTATCTCGACACCTATGCGGACGCTGCGACCGCCGTCGCCAACGGCGACTATGCGACCGCCTATCTGCATTATATCGGCGTGGGGGCGGCGCTCGGCTATGCGCCCGCAGAGGGGGTGGCTCCAATCCCGGCCTCGGCCATTGCCAGCGAGACGACCCCAGAGCTCGCCCGGCAGGGCTACAACAGCGCGCTCTTCATCCAGGCAGCCGGCGATTTTTCGGGCGATACCGCTTCCGCCACTGAGATCGGGATTGCCGCCACCCTCAACGATGCGCGAACCGCCGGATCCGAGCTGGGCCTGAGCGGTGCGCTGTTCACGCTTGCCAACCGGATCGCTCAGGACGTTGCCGTCAACCGGCTCGTGGAGCCTTCGGTCGCGTTCACGCCGACCGATCTGCAAGGCTGGATCGCCACGATGTCCAACGGGCAGGCAATTCCGGACGCATTCGCATCCTATCTCGGAGGAAGTGCCAACCTCCAGTTCTTCGCGGTCTATTCCGACGATGTGCAGCCCGAAGACATTCTTTCGCGCTTCCTTGCCGACGCTGAAGCCGCCCCAAGCCTGCTTGGCACGTCGATCCGGAGCATCGGCATCGGTGAACATGCGGGCGTCTACGTCATCGCGGTCAGCACCAGCGTCGCAGACTCCGGCCCTGCCGAAGACGCGGCACCTCGCGAGCTTGTTCTGGCGGGTGATGAAGGCGCCGATACCTTCTATGCGGGTGGCGGAGTCGCCAATCTGACCGGTCGGGATGGCGCCGACATGCTGGTTGGCAGTGCGTACGCGGACCGCCTCGACGGCGGCGCGGGAGACGACGTCATCCGGACCAACGGCGGGGCGGATATCGTGTTCGGGGGCAGCGGAAACGACCGCTTCATCATCGATTCCGGAAGCGCGCCGGTAGATCGGCCCGACATCGTCAAGCTGGTAACGCAGGTAAATGGAACCCGCGAAACCGCGATCACGCTCGAAGGGGGGTTCGACCTTGTCTCCGACTGGAGAATTGCCGACTCCGCGACAATCCCGCATGCGACCGTCAATGCCGTCTCCAGCAGCGGGCGGGAGTTCTACGCGGTGACCGTGGCCCAAGGGGCCACGATCGTCATCGATATCGATCGGACGACCGATTTCGACAGCGCGCTCAGGATAGTCGATTCCGCTGGGCAGACAATTTCGGCCAACGCGACTGCCAGCGTGATCGATCCGGGGAGCGATTTTACCTACGATGCCTATCTCACGCACACGTTCGAAGCAGGCGGCACCTATTACATCGAAGTCACCAACGAGCGCGGGGAGATGCCCGCAGGCTCTTCCTACACCATGAATGTTTCCCTCACCGGGGCGACCATCCCGTCGCTCAGTGCTGCTGCGACAGTCTATGGGGGGACGGGCGACGATGTTTATGAGGTGGCTGGCGCTGGCGATTTGCTGGTCGAATATGCCGGGGGAGGCACCGACACGGTCCTTAGCCGTGTATCCTACACACTCGGCGCGAATATCGAAAACCTCACGCTCGTCAGTGGATCGGGTGCAGTCGAGGCTGCCGGAAACGACCTGGATAATCTTCTTCGCGGGAACGCGGCAGACAATGTGATCCGCGGAGGCGCGGGCGACGATATTCTGGTGGGAAGCGACGGGAACGATGCGATCGACGGGGGCGCTGGCACGGATACCGCAGTGTTCTCTGGCAACCGGTCAGACTATACCATCTTCAATATTGCCAATGGTCAGGTCCAGCAGATCAGCGGGCCCGACGGCGTCGACACGCTGTTCAGCGTTGAACGCCTCGCTTTTGACGATGGCATTTACGCGCTCGGCGCACAGGCTGGCGAGTTGCAGTTCCGGTATGACCAGTTTGGCGCCGGAGATGCCGCAGGCGGCTGGTCGAGCAACGAGCGCTATCCAAGGACCGTCGCGGATGTGAACGGGGATGGGCGCGCCGACCTGATCGGATTTGCGTCTTCGGGTACTTTCGTGGCGCTTGGGCAGGCGAATGGCACCTTCGCGCCGCTCCAGCTGGGCATTGCCGGCTTTGGATCGGCAGATGCCGCAGGCGGCTGGGCGGATGGCGACCGGTTCCCCCGCACGATGGGTGACGTAAACGGCGATGGCCGTGCAGACATCATCGGCTTTGGCAGCGGTGGTGCTTACGTGTCTTACGGCCAGGCGAGCGGCACCTTCGCGGCACCGGTGCTTGCCTTGGCGGGTTTCGGCTCCGCCGACGCAGCGGGCGGATGGCTCGACAACACACGCTTCCCGCGCGAAGTGGCGGACGTGAACGGCGACGGACGCGACGATCTGATCGGTTTTGGCGGCGCAGGCGTCTACGTGTCGCTGGCGCGCGCCGATGGCGGCTTCGGGAACACCTATCTGGCAACGAACAGCTTTGGTTTTAGCCAGTCCGCTGGCGGCTGGAGTAACAACGACCTCTACCAACGCACTCTTGCCGACATCAATGGCGACGGTCGTGCGGATATTGTCGGTTTCGGGAGTGGCGGGGTCTACATCTCCTACGCGCTCGAAAACGGAACTTATACCGACCCCGTCCTCGGTTATAGCGGATTTGGCTCGGCCCCGTCTGCCGGCGGGTGGCTGACACAAGACCGGTTCCCGAGAATGCTTGGCGATCTGAATGGCGACGGAGCCGTGGACATCGTCGGCTTCAGCTCGAACGGCACGTGGGTGGCATTGGGCGATGGTGAGGGCGGGTTTTCCAACGCAACGCTCGCGACCGATCAGTTCGGCTATGGTGATGCAGCCGGAGGTTGGGCCACCAATGATCGTTTCCCGCGCATTCTGGCCGATATCAATGGCGACGGGACCGACGATATCGTCGGCTTCTCGTCCGGTGGCGTAGTCGTCGCGTACGGCGGCACCAGTGACTGGGTCCGCATCGGCCCCGCGCTGGACTATTCCGGTGAGCCTGGTTTCGGGACCGCGCAAACCGGTGCGGACCTGCTGTTCGATGTCGCGTCCAATCAGGCCCGGTTCGGCGAGCTGCGTGATAACGAAGTCCATCTGCCCAGTGACAGGGTGCTGCACCCCGTGGTGTTCGACGAAGGATCGCGCGAGCTGTTGATCGGTCCCGACCAGCCCGTCTTCCGCTTCGAAAACAGTTCCAGATGGGGCCGCGCCTCGGTGATGGAGAGCGAGGTCGAACTCGTCGGCCTGCAGGTCTTCGATGCGCCCGACACGCATGTTGTCGAGCCGGGCTTTGAGTACGGCGCCGCAAGTGCCGCGCTCCGCGCATTGCAGGCAGAGGAGAACTTGTTGGGCGATGCGCTGCATCAGCCGCCAGTCGTCTCACCCATTGCGCCGGAACTGGAACCGCTGATCGACAATATTGCGCTGTTCTAGCGGATCACTGCTGACGCGAGAGACGCAGGGCTGCTTCGCCGTTCGGCGTGTGCCGACCCGCGCCGTTTCTCTCCAGCCAGGTCTGCCAGAGCGTCGGCGCATCAATCCGGTATGCGGAACACGCCCCAGACGGGAAGGTGGTCGGACGCGCGCGAGGCGAGCGGGCTGTGGTGCACGCCGAACTCGACGGCCTCCAGCGGTGCTCCGTGAATGATCCGGTCGAGCCGCCCCATCGGGCGCTGGCTGTGGAAGCTGCGCCCGCAATCGAGCACGGTGAAGTGGCGTCCGAATTCCTTGAGGCAGCCGCCGTTGGGTCGCCATTCATTGAGGTCACCCGCCAGCAGCGTGGGCCGCTGCTCCTGCGCCACGCGTGCCAGTTCGGCGATCGCGCGCGCCTGTCGCACGCGCCACAGGCCGGACAGGTCCAGATGCATGCCGAACACGGTCAGTTCCGGCCCGGTGGGAAGCCGCAGGGTCGCGGTCACGACCCCGCGTGGTTCGAGATAGGGAATATGGAGGACGTCATGCTCCAGGACGGTGATGTCGCGCCGGACCATGATCGTGTTCCCGTGCCAGCCCATTGAATCGTGCTGCACGTCGAAGGGCACCGGCATGTAATCGGTATGCTGCTCGACCAGAAAATCGGGCAGGGTGCGCTCGCGCTGCCCGAACCGCCGGTCTGCCTCCTGCAGGATCACGACGTCCGCATCGACCTCACCCAGAACTTTGAGGATGCGTGACGGATCGCGCTTACGATCCGTGCCGACCGCCTTGTGGATGTTGTAACTGGCGAGCTTGAAGGTGGGATCGGTCATCGTTTCAGATCAGCTCGCTCAGCATTCGTGCGGTGTTCTCCAGCACCTTGTGCATCAGGGGGCGATGCTTCCATTCGGCGAACGACACGGGAGTGGATTGTTCGAGATAGCGATTTTCCACCTGCTGGAGGTCCTCGGCGAAAGCGCGATCGTAACATAGCAGATCGATCTCGGCATTCAGTTCGAACGAGCGCATATCCATATTGCTCGATCCCAGGATCGAAACCTCGTGATCCACCCGGGAATGCTTGGCGTGCAGGAATTCGGGGCCGAACAGGTGTATTTCTGCCCCGAGCGAGAGGATTTCCTCGTAATAGCTGCGCTGCGCCAGCCCGGCGAGGTACTGATCGCATTTCGCCGCAGTGATCAGCCGCACCCGGACCCCGCGCAACACCGCGCCGCGGATGGCCGTCAGCAGCGAGTCATTGGGCACGAAATAGGGCGTGACGATAACGATCTCTTCGCTGGCGTTGTGCATCGCCTGCGCCACGATCAGATCCATCCCGCCAACCGGATTGTCCGGCCCGGTGGCGATCATCTGAGCCGCCAGTCCGGCTTCCCCGGGTTCGAGCGGAGGGAACATCGCTTCCTCGACCAGCTGCTCGAGCGTTTCGAGATACCAGTCGCACACGAAGATCGCCTGCAGCTGAACGACAAGCGGCCCCGTAACGCGAACCGCGAGTTCGCGGTTGGCCTGTCTCCCATGATCTTCTGGCGCCCAGATATTCTGCGAGCCAGTGTAGCCGACCCGACCATCCACCACCACGATCTTGCGGTGATTGCGCAGGTCCACGCGTGAACTGGACAGACGCCGGCGTAGCGGCAGGATGTCGTGCACCTCGATGCCCGCAGGCTCCAGCCGCCGCTTGATCGATGCGACCGAGCCGTAGGAGCCCAGCGCATCGATCAGCAGGCGGCAGGTCACGCCCCGCGTGCTCGCCCGTTCGAGTGCCGCGAGCACGCGATCGCCCGCACGGTCGTTCTTGAAGATGTAGAACTCGACATGCACGTGGTGCCGGGCGCGGTCGATATCCTCGACGATCCGGTCGAACGTGGCGTGATAGTCACCGAGCGGCGCGATCCGGTTGCCATCGACCGCCGGGAACTGGCCCAGCCCGTGTGCCAGGTTGGCCAGCGAGTGATTATCCTCGCAAAGTCGGGGTGATATCTCTGCCTTGTCGAGCCCCGATTGCCGGGTAATCCGGTCCAGAATGCGCGGCAGGTCCGCGACCCGCTCCTGACGCTGCTTCGCATATTGCGGCCGACCGATCAGCCAGTAGATGAGCAGCGCGACCCACGGCAGCGCAAAAAAGATCAGCAGCCAGTTACGCGCCTCTGCTGGCGGGCGGCGGAAGGGCACCACCACGAAAGCAATCATGGCGATGATCCAGCCGATAATTGCGAAGAGGTGGTCCCAGATCCACGCGAAGGTGCCATCGACGATGCTGCCGATATCGATCATCGGGCGTACCCAGCATCTTTGAATGGCAGAAAATCGAACATCGCGTGATTGACCCGATCGGCTCTTGCTTGGTTAACGGCCGGTGGCGGCTTGCCGTTTCCGGAAAGTTTCAGATTCTTGGCGTATCAAGGATGCTTCGCAAGCATTTTCGCGGCGGAGCAGACCATCAGCGAGGCGGCACGAGAGCGCCGCGTCGGTTGCCTCGCCGCTGTGAACACTCCTTTTACGCATATTTACTAGGACGGATGCGCAAAACCGGAAGGGCCTCATTTCGTGCATCGCAAGTTCTGGCTGAGCGAGAGATCGCGCCACGTGTACATCGCGATTGCAATCGCGCTGTTGGCGGGTGCGATTTCCCTTCTCAAGCCCTTGGACATCACTGCGTGGGCGATCCAGTCCAAGCTCGGCGACAGAGAGTCTAGCGGCACCATCGCGCTTGTCGAAGTGGGTGCATACACGGACCAGAATGCGGCCGAAGGAAATCGGCGCATAGCGTCGTTGGTCAGCAAGCTCCGCGATGCGGGCGCGCGCCGGATCTTCGTGAACATCCCTCTCCGGCGTAGCGACACGCCTTCAGCCGACCTACGCCTCAAGCGCGTTTTCGCCGAGAATCGCAATCATGTCTTTCTTGCGGACAAGGGCCCCCCGCGCAGGGAAGGGGGTGTCTTGGAGCGGCGTCCAGACGCTTCTTTTGCCGCAGGATCGCAAACTTTCGACAACCATATCGAACAGGACTTCCTGGGTTTCGTATGGAACATCAAAGCGCGGGGGCGCGACGGGCGCGAAAGCCTGGCCTTCGCGCTTCCTCCGGGCGGTGAGGCGCGGGGCCAGGTCTTCATCGATGGAACGATCGATGCCTCGTCGATTCCCAGAATCGACGACGAAAACCTCGATGCTGCCATTGATAGCTTCGACATCCCCAACACCACGTTCGTGATAGGCGTCACGCGGCTCGGTAACGAACTGCGGATTGCGAACGACGGCTACGTGGCGGATTCGGTTCCGCACATCCTCGCCGCGGAAACCCTACTCCGCGGTACAGGACAACACATTCCGTTCTATGCCTTCCCGCTCGCGGTCGGATTTGCGCTGCTGCTCAGTGTGTGGCTCGCGCGAACCGCCAGGCTGAGGCGAATTCTTTATGCCGCCTGCGTCCTTGCCCTCCTCGGCGGAGTTGCTCTGACAGGCGTTGCAGGAATGCAGGCGAATTTCGGCGACACGTTCCTACTCTTGACGCTTTACGCGATTATGCGCGGATTCGTCTTGTACAAGCAGCGCCACCTCTACATCGACCCGATCAGCAAGCTGCCCAATTTCTCGGCATTGAGGCGCGATTTCTCGGCTAGCGAAGGGCAGGGCGATCTGGGTGTAGTGGTCGTCAAAATCCTCCGCCTGGACTCCATTTTTGCGCACCTCAGCGAGGGAGAAAAGCGCGCCTATCTGAGGCAGATATCGGACCGCTTGTCGATCACGGGCAAGGATACGAAGATCTATTTTGACGGCGGGAAGTACTTCGCATTCATACTGGATGCGGCGATCGACTATGAGTCCCACCTGTCGGGTCTGCGCGCAATCGTTTCGCAGCCCATCATTATCGCCAGCAAATCGATCGACGTCGCGGTCACGGTCGGGGCAGATTTTTCTTCACGAGGGCTGCCCGCGCACAGAATGAGCTCGGCCATTGCGGCAGCGGATCACGCGCGCGAAGCATTCCAGCCCGTCTTCATCGTTTCGGACGCCTGCCATGACGACGATGAATGGGACCATTCGCTGACGGCGCGACTGGCCGAAGCGCTTGCCGAAGATCGCATTTCGATCAAGCTCCAGCCGCAAGTCGACTTCAAGACCGGTAAATTCGTGGGCGCCGAAGTGCTGGCGAGATGGCAGGATGAAGCGGGCAACGAGATTTCGCCGGCGCGCTTCATCCCGCAGTTCGAGCGCATGGCACGGCTCGACGAGCTCACAAGTCGAATTCTCGACAAGGCAATGGCTGCCTTGCGTTCCTTGCAGGAGTCGGGATGCGCCCTTCCTCTTTCGGTTAACGTATCAGCCGTGCAGTTCGTGGACGAACGCATCGCCGAAATCGTTGAAAAGAGTCTCAGAGAGTACGACGTCGATCCCTCGCTCCTGAAGATCGAAGTGACCGAAACCGCCCGGATCGAGGATTTCGAAACCGCCTGCCAGATCGTCGAGCGTCTTCGCAAGCAAGGCATCACATTCTCGCTCGACGATTTTGGCGTAGGCAGCGCCAATCTGGAGGCGTTGCAACGGCTTCCGTTCGACGAGGTCAAGATAGACCAGCTCTTCATCCAGCAGCTCGCCGGATCATGCAAGACACGCGCGATCGTCGAGGGGGTCCTTCACACTGCCTCGAAGGCGGGAATGACATCTGTCGCGGAAGGGATCGAGGATCTCGAGACGCACACCTGGTTATCCAGCCTGGGCTGCGATCGCGGCCAGGGCTACTTCATCGCCAAGCCGATGCTGGTGTCCCAGTTTACCAGTCTGATCGAGCTCAACCGGTATGTCACACCACGTCCGGATTATGGTTAAGGGTTTACTAACAATCTTGGTTAATATAGGTAAACGTCCTCTATCCTTAGAACCAAGGGGACGAATTATGTGGGATATCTGGGAATGGATCTTCGGTCGCTAAGCGATCGTCAGTTCAATCAACGAAAGGCCCCGTTTTCGGGGCCTTTTTTGTTGGTTGAACAAGGCTGAGCGGACCGCTTGGCGGCATGTCCGGCAAGGCAATGTCACCTCCGCCAGCGGCTGGATGCCGCGCGAGACGAATCGGGTTTCAGGGGCTTTTCGGACAGCAAAATGCGCTGCCGGGATTGGCGGGTCTTCGGCGAGGAAGAGGGAGAGCTAGGAATTCTTGGCCTTCAGTCGTCCATTCATTCGCCGCGAGCCCGCGCAAGCACGCGCTTTGGGTGGTCCGGCAGGGCCGGTATCGTTTGTCCGGATCCCTTAAGGAGATTTTGGTGCGCGACGCCGTCCAGAGCGAACCGGTCTCTTGCCTGCTTTCCCTGGTTTGCAGGGAATCTACAGGGAAATCGAAATCTTCGGGCCTTCCGGCGCTCTGTCGCACTCGCAGGAATCCCTGCAATTGGGCCGATCAGCAATCAGAATTCCCTACTCGTGGAGCAGGGAATATCATGTGCTGTAGCAGGGAAAGGTCTGCGTAGGATCAGGGATTGGCTGCAGGGGAAGCAGCGAATGTAGTCCGCCCTATTCTTCCTCGTCCAGCTCGACCTGAAGCCGGGTCAGCGCATAGCCGTCGCTTTGGCCCAATACCTGCTCAGTGAGGACAAGCGTTCGCTCGGCATCTCGTTCGGAGAGCCGTGTGTCAGGCTCTAACTCTTCCAGATCCGAAGCGACGCCTCTTTCGAGCAGCTCCAAAGCAGTCGCGTCTGGGGGGGCAAGGGCTTGCCAGCGGCGAGCGGGAGAAACGGGAAATCCTGATGCCGGTAGAAGCGCTGAACACGGCAGTGCCGCGAGACAACGACGGCAACCGGTTCACGATGCGCATCGACAAACGCTCGGGCCATCGCTTCCTTGCTGACTGCCATTGCGTGCGCCATCGCCATAACAGTTTCTAGCGATACGCCCCTTCGCCCTACGAGTTCTCGAATCCGCTTGGGCGGCATGAGAAGCTCCGCGGCGAAGGTATTGGCCTCCCCCTCAATATGCCGTCGCCGGTCATTGCTACGGGGGGCGAGCAGGTGAAGATCGCCGAGCGCGCAATGTCTTGGCCGATCGGCGACGGCCTGATGGGCTTCGACGAGGAAGTGTCCGAGCTCGTGGGCAATCGAGAACCGGCGCCGTAGAGACGAGCTGTTGCGATTGACCAGGATATCGCCCGACGATCGCATGGCGTCGGTAACGAGTGCTGCTTCGAAGGCGTCCGTTTCGATCTCCTCGATCGAGACAATATCGAGCGCGCAGCACAAATCCTCGACAGGTACCGCGAGCGGCAAGTCCTCGATCTCGTGAATGCGCCCAGCTAGGCCCCTGGGCGACCCGACCCCGTCCAGATCGAGACGAGTAATCTTCACTGCTTGCTGTCACGCCTGCGTTTGAGCTGCTCCATCAGCCCCTTGATGATCTCACGGTCGTCGTCCTCAAGGCCCTTGAGATCCCGGAACAAGGCAATGACCTCAGGGTCCTCGCCGGCCGCGTCAGGATTTTCACCGACGAGATCAGCGACGCGAACCCGGAAGAGGTCAGCGAGCTTCACCACCAGTTCCATCGATGGGTTATCTGCCTGACCCTTCTCGAGGTTCCAGACATGGGCTTTCGATATGCCGATCCGATCGGCGACCTGCTGCAGCGACAGCCGGTTGGCGACGCGCAGGTCGTGCAGGCGTGTTGCGAGCGACAACGGCCTCTCCTGTTCACAAGATTGAACGTCACCATGGGCCTATGGTTGACAATTGCAAGTGTTCACTTTAGTAGCACGATATCGGACAGAAGTGCCGCGGCGCAGCATGAAGGGAACGATCAAATGGGTTCGCAGCAGGTTCTCGAACGGAAGATCGCCGAGTTACGTCTGTATGCTCGCAATGCTCGCACGCATTCGAGAAGCAGATCGCCCAGATCGCGCGCTCGATCGAGCGTTTCGGCTTCACCAATCCCGTCCTGATCTCCGACGAGGGTGAGATCGTTGCGGGCCACGGCCGCGTCGGGGCGGCGAGGTCACTCGGGCTCAAATCTGTGCCGACCTTGGCGCTGTCGCATCTCTCCGAGACCGGGCGACGTGCCTACGTGCTGGCGGACAACAAGCTTGCACTCAATGCGGGCTGGGACAGGGAGCTTCTCGCGATCGAGTTGCAGGCTCTGGTCGACCTCAAGTTCGACACCGATCTGACCGGGTTCAGCCTTGCCGAGGTCGATCTCGATCTCGATCTCGTTCTCGACGAGGCGGGCGAGGCGGATTCCGATGGAAGCAATGCGGCGGAGGACGTCGTGCCTGCTGTCTCTAGCGATGCAGTGTCGCGACGCGGCGATCTCTGGGTCCTTGGCAATCACCGGCTGCTGTGCGGCGATACGCAGCAGCACGTCGAAATCGACCGGCTGATGGCGGGAGAGCACGCCGACCTCGTGTTCACTGACCCGCCGTACAATGTCGCTATCGATGGCAATGTCTGCGGGCTGGGTTCGGGCAAGCACCGCGAGTTTGCGTTTGCGAGCGGCGAGATGAACCGCCCACAGTTCGTGGCCTTCCTCAAGTCGACCCTGGGAAATCTGGCCGGCGTCATGCGGGATGGCGCGATCGCCTATGTCTGCGTGGACTGACGCCATATGGGCGAACTTATCGAGGCCGGAGAGGCGAGCTTCACCGAGCTCAAGAACCTTGTTGTCTGGAACAGGACCAATGGCGGGATGGGCGCTTTCCATCGGTCGAAGCACGAACTGATCTTCGTCTTCAAGCAGGGCATCGCGCCCCACACCAATAGCTTCGGACTTGGCGAGACCGGTCGCTATCGCACCAATGTCTGGGACTATGCGGGGATCTCGTCCATCAGCACTGCCCGGTCGGATGAACTGGCCATGCATCCAACGGTCAAGCCCGTCGCGCTTATTGCTGATGCGCTACGCGACTGTTCGCGCCGTGGCGAAGTCGTGCTCGACGGGTTCGGGGGCTCGGGAGCACGCTGATCGCAGCGCAGAAGACCGGGCGCAGGGCGCGTCTGGTCGAGTTCGACCCGCAATATTGCGACACGATCATCCGCCAATGGCAGACATACACCGGCAAGCGGGCAAAGCTCGATACCACCGGGGCATGCTTTGAGGACGTGGCTGACCGGCGGCTCGGCGTTGAACTGGAGGCCGCAGAATGAGCGAGCCCGAGCGCAAGCAGGAGGACGCGAGGGAAGGCGCTCCCAGCAACGTCGTCCCCTACCGGATCGGTTACGGGAAACCCCCCGGTCGAGCATTGGTTCAAGAAAGGGCAGTCCGCCAATCCCAAGGGGCGCGCTAAGGGTTCGACCAACAGGCCGAAGGTGGACACCGGTCACGGCATGCGCGCCGCGGAAGAATACCTGCGGCACGAGGCCTATCGGACCGTGACCTTGCGCGAGGATGGTCAGCGTATCGAGCTTCCGGCCATCCAGGCGGTGTTCCGCGCGATGGGCGTGGCGGCCATGAAAGGAACAGGTTCGCGCAAAAGACCATGGCGGAGCTGGTGACGCGGCTCGAACAGCGTGACGCGGACGCCAGGTTCGAGCTGTTCGGGAATGCGCTCGAATACAAGCAGCGGTGGTCCGACGAGCTCGAGAGGTGCGAGAGAAGCAACCTGTCAATTCCAGACCCGCGACCTCACCCCGACGATATCATCGTCGATCCCAGCAACGGCAACGTCCGGATCCTGGGTCCTCAAACCAGGAAGCAGAAGGCGCACTATGACCAAGCGACCGCTCGCCGGATCGAGGCGCAGGATGAGGTGAACTACTTCGCTGAGAAATATCGCCGTGCGCGGAGCGAGGAGATGAAAGAACGCTACCTCGAAGGCTGGCACTGGGAGCAGCGCATGTTCGACATCATCAACGATACCCTGCCCGAGCGTTACAAGATGAAACTGGAAAATCGATCCTATCGCCCGGGCGCATCACGCGCAGGAGACACGACAAAGTAGTCCGCTGAAGATCGTAAGCGGCAGCCGGAGTAGCGAAAATGGGGGGACTTCGTCGGTATGACTAATAGGGTGCGGCGGCGAGTGACCGCATTGCGCCCCACGTTCGGTCATTAGCCCAAATCGACTTACGGGTTCTAAAGCCAGTCATTGCCGTCCCACCTCGGTGACGTCCGTCTTCGAGCGATTTCGATCGGCCCTCGATTGTCCGGGATTAAGGGACACGGATGTTGTTGCCGGAAAACCAACCGGTGTTTTGCGACGACCGCAATTCGCTCGGACGCCGACTAAGTTGATCCCCGCATCAAAAAACCGTTTGACAGGGCTGCTCATTTGCATGTTTTTTGGTGTCGTTGGGGACTAGGGGGATTGGGGTGGCTGGCTGGCTTTATGGTGAGGGATCGGCACCTATGGCAAGGCGGTCGAGTGGCCTGCGTTCCGGAGGTCCAAGCCACGCTTTTCGCGACTTACCGGTCCTCTCTCGCAGTAAAATTCTGCGCGGGGTGTGGTCGCTAGCGCTGCCCGGCTGGCGTATTTTGTCGGGCGCCGCGCGTTCGCCCTTTCTGAGCCATCTTCGACGTTGGCGGTCGGCCCTGGTTGCGGGTTGTATAGCTTTGTCTCCCCTACAGGCGCAGACGGCCGGTGAGAATGAGGGAGAGGGCGGCGCGAGCATCGAGGCGCCGCCTGCAGAACAGTTCGCCGTGACCGAAGGTGGGGTCGACATGCGGACCGGTCGCTATGCCTTTTCCGGCACCGATCTTGCGGCGGGCGACATGAGTCTTACTCGTCAAGTCACAAACGCGGTGCCGGGTTTCGAGGATGCCTTCGGGCAGTTGTCGCACAACTGGTCGATCGTGTTGTGGACGAAAGGTATCGATATCGATGCCGGCAACTACGACTCAGGACCAGACCTTAGGGTTTCGGTCAGTTATGGCGGGCGCGCAACGACGTTCGAAAAGCAGGCAAGTGACATCGCTTTTACGCATGTCTCGAAGGATGGCTATGCAATTCTGACAGAGTCGAGCGGCATTTATACCTTCCAGAATGAGGCTGCGACGATCGTCTTTCAGACGAATGGTTCGTGCGCGGCCTGGGGATGCATGCTGGCATCCCGCGTCACGCTGTCGGACGGGACGCACTACGCTCTCGAATACGAAACCTCCAGCGGGCAGCAGGCGCGGCTGCGCTCGGTCAGCGGGAGCCGTGGCTTTGCGCTGTTGCTCGAGTATGGCGCTACTGGCGGCGGATGGGATCAAGTGGCAAAGGCCTGCATCGTCAACACCGCGCTGGCGGTAAAGCCGTCGAACAACGTTTGTCCGACCGGCGCGATGACGTCGAGCTACAGTTACACCTCGCTTGGATCGATGGTGATGCTCGCGAGCGCGACCAATCCGGCGAACGAAACCTCGCAGTTTTTCTATTCCGGAACCGCGACGGACTATACGATGGGGTTCCGGCGTCCGGGCGAGGCGCAGGACTGGCTGACGAACACGGTCAATGTTCGCACCAATGAGATTGGGCGGCCCGATCACATCGTTACCGGACAGGACTTCGTGGACGGCCGCGCGTTCGACTACACATATTCCTACGGCCCCCAGGTCGAGGGCCAAATCCCTCCGATTGCGGGAGGATACTACATTGATAACGAGGATCGCAGGGTCGATGTTGAATACGGTTGGTGGGAGAAACCCCATCCACCCAGTCCCACCCCGATTACCTGTTGCGAGCTGCAATGGCAGCTGACGCCCGGGCCGGTGCTGATCCGTGATGCGCTCGGTCGCGAAACGACGATGAATTATTGCGATCCCAATGTGCTCGCGAATCCACCAGGTGCCGGGTCAAACTGCCTCGTCACCGCGCTCCAAACTTACGAAATGCCCGAGGAAAATTCGGTCAAACTGGAACGCGATTGGACAACCGGGTTGGTCTATCGGACGACACAGATCGCAAAGCCCGGAAGCAATTTACCCAACCTTGTAGTTTACACGCCTCAGGGTTGCACGGAGGCCACTATCAAGCATTGTTCGAAACCCGGTGAGGTCAAGGATGCTCGAGGATACCAAACCGACTATACTTACAGCGACGCCCATGGCGGGGTTCTGACCGCGATACAGCCGGCAGTGGGCGGTGTGCGCCCGCAGATCAATTACCAGTACCAGCAGCTGACACCCGCACTTGCCGGGAGCGTGACCCCGGCACCGATCTGGGTGTTGTGGCGCGAGTTTAGCTGTATGACCAGTGCGATGGGCACCAGCGGTAATTGCGGTGCCGGGGCGGGCGACAAGGTGGTCAAGGAATATTCCTACACGCCGGGCAATCTGTTCCTGCTGGGCACGACGGTCACCGCGAACGGTGAGACGTTGCGGACGTGCTTTGAATACGACCAATGGGGTCGCAAGATATCCGAGACGCTGCCTGCGGCCAACCTGACGAGCTGCTCTTGAGCGCGGGCGTGGTGGCCGACATGGTCAGGCGCGCGGCCATTCTGGTAGCGACGGTGCTGGCAGCGCTCACCCTGTCGGTGGACGCCGTCCCCGACATCACCACCAACCAGGTGCAGATCACATTTTCCTGTGAAGGGACCCAGTAGGGTTGGAGGGAAGCATGACCGCTCGAATCGCCTTGAATTTCACCCTGCTT
>ENA-ORDI01000947-ORDI01000947.1-marine-metagenome-genome-assembly--contig:-NODE-947-length-17361-cov-3.033210_pt1 | contig 17361 bp, 18 predicted proteins | sample MGYA00248628_ERZ508525 | MGnify/ENA primary metagenome ERZ508525 (study PRJEB26195, sample SAMN05422138) | marine metagenome | isolation source: East of Porto Seguro, South Atlantic Ocean | place... | reverse complement strand
AGAGGCCACGATTCCAGAGAGGGCCGCCGGGATGACGACCTTCGTTGCTACTTCAAAACGTGTAGCGCCGAGGGCATAGGCTGCGTCGCGGAGAGAACGCGGAACGGCAACCATTGCATCTTCGCTAAGGGTCGAGACCATCGGCATTATCATCAGCCCCATCACAAGGCCAGCCGATAAGGCGTTGAACACAATCACACGATCGGAGCCGAAGACGTCCTGCAAAATCGGGGTGATGAATGTCAGGGCGAAGTAGCCGTAAACGACCGTAGGGATTCCTGCCAGCACTTCGAGAATCGGTTTCAGCACACGGCGCAACTTTTCGGGGGCATATTCGGAAAGGAATATAGCCGCACCAAGCCCCAGGGTGAGCGACACGATGCCTGCAATTGCGGCAACGAGCAACGTGCCGCCTACAAGTGACAGCACGCCGAATTGCTGGGGTTTCAGAAGTGGTGTCCACTCTGTACCGGTCAGGAAGTCCCAGGGTGAAACTTCAGCGAAAAATCCGGCGCTCTGGGCCACGAGGATGATAACGATTCCGATGGTTGTAAGAATCGAAATCAAAGCGGCTACCCGTAGTAGCCAGGCGACAATCGCCTGCTCGACGTGTTGCCGGTGGCGACGGCTCGTGACGCGGTCTAGAACCGCCTGGTTTGATTCGAGTTCGGTGTTCGTTGACATCCTGCGCGTTATTGCTGGTTCGAACTTGAAAAATTCCGCGGACGGTGTTTGATCACACTATTACGTCGGCGCGTGTGTTGTGCCGCAGTTCCCCGCGTCTGCGCCACAATTCAAGGTTGCACGTAAATTGTTAACCCAGCGTTATTACAGGGAGCCCGGCAACGGAGGTCAGTTCAGCCGGTCAAGTTGTATCTGGTACTCGCTGTCTGGAAGGCCGACATATCCGACCTCTTCGGCAAGTTCTGCGGCATTGCTCAGGTAAAACCTTACGAACGCCTGTACATACTCGTGTTCGAGTGAAGCGTTGTTCACGTAGATGAACATCGGCCGCGACAGGGGGCTGTAGCTCCCATCGTTGATGGTCGTGACACTCGGGCGGACACATCCCGTTCCGTTATCTACCCCCAGGACTTTCAAAATTTCCCTGTTTTCCGTGTAATAAGCGAATCCGAAGTAGCCAATCGAACCCTGATCACCGGATACGCCCTGTACCAACACATTGTCATCAGAAGACGCTGTGTAGTCTGATCGGCTGGCGTCTTCCTCGCCGTTGATCGCCTTGGTGAAATAATCGAACGTTCCCGAATCGGTGTCAGGTCCATAGAGTCGGAGCGGTCTATCGGGGAAACCGTCGCGCACCTGGCTCCAACGCTCGAGTTTTGAACCCGGCTCCCATATGCGTTTCAACTCATCGGTCGTCAGGCAAGAAACGAAATTGTTGGACGAGTTGACAACGATCGAAAGCCCGTCGTAAGCAACGGTAAATTCTGTGTATTCAATGCCATTTGCCGCGGCTTCGTCGCGCTCAGAATCCTTGATTCGTCGAGAGGCATCGGCGACATCGATACCACCGGTCACGAATCGTTTGAAGCCGCCGCCGGTTCCCGAAATTCCGACGGGGATCTGGACGTCGGGCCGTTCCTTACGAAACTCTTCGGCGACCGCCTGGGAAATCGGGAATACCGTTGACGACCCATCGACCAGAATCTCTTTCCCGGTGCCAGTTACGCAGCCTGAGATCATTGCCAACGCGATAAGCGTTGCGACCAGCAGGGTGTGCTCTGATCGTCTGTTGGATGTGTTGTAACTCGATTTGTTCAAAGCACCGGAGCGGTAACGGGAACGACGCACGCCGTGTTCGCCAATGATGGATTATCAATCGCCATTAATACAGCCTCGGTGATCCGGATTAACTGGACGTTAATGGACTCTCTCCTATCGTTAACATCGTGTTAACAGCTGTTGTAATTGCCTATTTTGCGTTAACGATAGGTAACTGGGGCGCCCACCGCCCCGAACTGGCAGATTTCTCAGTGGACCGTGCGAACCGTGAATGTAAATTCGCTGCCTTCGCCAGTCGTGCTGGTTGCCGATAGCGCACCGCTATGGGCGTCGACAATGTGGCGGGCGATTGAGAGACCTAATCCGGTACCCGGTTGCGAACGTGCGGCATCCGTTTTGAAGAACCGTTCGAATATGTGGGGTAGGTGTTCTGGCTCAATGCCCTGTCCTGTGTCGGTGATGCTGAACCACACCATTGCGTCGTCTTCCCAGCCACTGATGGTTATCTTGCCGCCCTGTGGCGTCCACTTGATGGCGTTGTTGATGAGATTAGAAAACACATGGCCGATTTTCTCGGTATCGACCCACACGTTTGGAACGTCATCGGGAACAACGGATCGAAGCTCCAGTGAAGACTCGGCTGCGATGGCGGTGAACTGTTTGACTGCCAGTTCCGCAAGGTCGATTGGTTTCGCGATCTCAAATTTCAGAGCCGACTCGCCAGACTCCAGCCTGGAAAGTTCAAGCATTTCTCCGATCAAGGCATCCATCCGATCAACGTCTTCCCTGATCATTTGGAGGAAATTCTTCCGGCCGTCCGGATCGTCGATAGCACCCCGCTCAAGAGTTTCCGCGGATGCACGTATTCCCGCCAACGGTGTTCGCAGTTCGTGCGATGCGTTGGAAACGAATTCCCGCCTCGTTGTGTCCAGCCTGCGGATGTCGGTCAAATCCGTCAGCAACAGCAGGGCGCGCACTGCCGACGATTCTGGTGGGGTACCAGGCCGGGGAAATGGAGTCGCCAGCGCCATGAGGGTGCGCTGGTTATCAAAGAGTTCGATCTCCATGCTCGTGGGATTTCCGTCCTCGATTGCCCGCCCGAGCACGCTGTTCACATCGGGATGATTTGTGAGTGATGTGAACTGCATTCCCGGTTCGACTTCGCCGATCGTACCCAGCATTTCACTTGCGGCCGGGTTTGCCGATTCGATCACCCCCTGGTCATCGACGACGACCACTCCTTCGTGAATCGAATCCAGAATTGAGGCAAGACGAATTCTCTCCTCGGCTTCTTCATTTATTTCGGCACCGACTCGATCAACGAGCCGGTTTACAGCCCGCGCCATTCGCGCCAGTTCGGCCGGACCAGTCGGATCGAGCCGATGAGAACGGTCAATCGACATCGTTCGGATAATGTCTTCGGTCAGATCGGAAAACTGGCCGGTCAGGCGCAGTGATTGGAAAAGCACTGCGACCGTCGCGAGAATACCAGCGAGAATTGTCCCTGCTACTCCGAACAGCAGCGTTCCAGTGGCGACGAGGGTCACCAACGCGGCTGTTTCGATCAACATTCGCCATCTCAGAGAAACGCTACCCAATACGATTCCCAACTTTTTCCTGGCCTTCGATCCCAGATCGCTGGCCCGTATCGCAAGTATTCTCAACCATCCGTTTCGATACCGCGAAACTCAGAGGTTAAATCGATAGCCGACACCACGGACCGTTCCGAGCAGCCTCGGTTTTGCAGGGTCCTCCTCGATCTTGAGTCGGAGCCACCTTACGTGCACGTCCACGGTACGGGTATCGCCAGAGTACTCGAAGCCCCAGACGTCCTGAAGCAGCTGGTCCCGCGTGAACACCCGCCCGGGGTTGTCGGCGAGGTGGGCGAGCAGGTCGAACTCCCGTGGTCGCAGGTCGAGTGTCTTTCCGTTCAGTGTCACAGTTCGCGAAGATCGGTTTATTACCAGATCGCCCAGTTCCAAGACCTGATCAGAATTTGACCGTGCGATCGATGTGAGCATGTCCATCCGACGAATCTGAGCAGTAACGCGTGCGATGAGTTCACGCACGCTGAATGGCTTTGTCACGTAGTCGTCAGCGCCTGATTCGAGTCCACTAACGCGGTCGAGTTCGGAATCCCGTGCGGTCAGCATTATTACCGGCACGATCGAGCCATCTCGCCGCAACGCCTTGCATACTTCAATGCCGCTGAGGCTCGGAAGCATCAGGTCCAGGACGACCACATCCGGGTTGTCCTGGCGGGCGCTCACCAGGCCTTCCCCGCCATCACTGGCCACGAGGACATCAAATCCTTCGGCGACCAAGTTGTAACGCAATGTTTCGCGCAGAGTCCGATCATCTTCAACTACGAGGACTTTTTTCTTGTGATCGGGTTTGCTCCGACCTGGTAAACGCGTATCGGGCAAGCGCGGAAACTCCGGACCATTCGCAGGGCGATAGCCGGAGAGAATTATACGTTCCGGTGGCCGAAGACCGGCACGGGTTATCGGAATTGGCCCGGTTGTCCGGGAGTGGGAGCCGATTGGCAGCGATCAGGCGGCTGGCGAGATATTCTCGATCGATTCGGCCCGGAATTCACGGGGTATTCGAATCGTCATGGCGGTTCCCTGCCCCACCTCGCTGGCGGCAGTGATCTCACCGCGATGGTGATCGACGATCAGATGGCAGAAATACAGCCCAACCCCGATTCCCGCTTCTTTCCTCGTGACTTCGTTATCGGCACGGTAAAAGGCACCGAACACATGTGCCAGGTCTGCCTCCGGGATCCCGATGCCCCGATCTTTCACCCGGATGAGAACGTCATCGTTTTCCGCCCACATGCTCACGGTAATACTGCTGTTTGCATCCGAGTATTTAGCAGCGTTGGTCATCAGGTTTGAGATTACCTGTGACAGGCGAACCTGGTCCGCGAAGATCACGACAGGCTCATCCGGCTGTTTAAGGACCAGCTTCTGGCTCTTCTCTGACAAAATCGGGGCGAAAGATTCAGTAAGTTCTGCGACTAGTTCCCCAACATCGAACCTGGTGGGCTCGAGTTCAAACTTGCTCTGTTCGATGTGGGTGGCGTTCAGCAGATCGTCTATCAGAACAGCCAGCCGCCGACCGCTGCGCTGGATGATTCCAAGCTGTCGTTCCTGCTAGCTGATCAGATTTCCGGGCTTATTTCGCTTCAGTACATCCGCGAACAACAGAGAATGCTGGTCAGCGGTGTTCTCAGTTCGTGAGAGACCGTAGTCAGAAAATCTGATTTTGCCAGGGCAATTCTTTGCAGCTCGCGTTTTTCGGCCTCGATGCGCTCCCGTTCTAGTCGGATCTTGGCAAGTTCCATCGACCGACCATGCATCTCTGCGGCCGCAATAGCACCGGCGATGCTGGATGCGATGGTCTTGAGTAAAGAAAGATGATGCCGTATGAACCTGTGTTGCGGCGTGTTAGCAACGGATAGCCTGCCAACCGTAGCGTCGCCAACTTTCATGTTGGCCGAAAGCGCACTGTGCTGGGGTGATCCGCTGGCATGGAACTCTCGATGTCCAGCGATGATCTGATCGTCTTGGCGATTGCAGAAATCGTCTCACGTTCGATCAGCTCACGTCGCAACCGCCGGTGAAGGCGAAGGTTCGCGAACGAACCTGCGACCGCGTCGGCCAGCTGTTGTGCGGTGTGGATGTCGGTTTCTGTGTAGTTTCGTGGCAAACGCGACGCTACCACAAAGACTCCGATGACAGTCGTATCGACGATGATCGGGGCAGTGATCATCGAACGTAGGCCTGCCCGGTACATCCGCCATGCCGGGTAGTTGCCGCTGTGGACAACCTCGTCAAGTTCGCACATTGCGGCTTGCCTGGTCAAGAACACCTCTGGCTGGGGCATAGCATCGAGGTTGAGTGACCAGGAATCGGACATCCCGCTGATGTTTGTTCCAGAATGGATCAAGTTTTCAACAGTCCACTCGGAATGGTCTACCCGCGCCAGGCTGAAATAATCGAATTTGACTATCGTCGCCAGGTATTGTGCAAACTTTTCTTGGTGGTCGCGTGACTCGAAGTTTTCTCCGAGAATTTGTCCGGCATCAACCAGAAGCTTCGTTCCGCCGTTACGACCTGAGGCAAGATCGGTGATCTTTGAAAGCCAGCGGTGAAGCCGACCGATCGGATCTGGCCTGGAGGGGTATGTCGTCTCTGATTGTGCCAAGGTGGCCTGGACCGCGCTTCAGGATGTTTCACCCTCGCGAGTGCGAAGATACATAACAAGTATTCACACGGACTGTGCTTCGCGACTATGACCTGCGGGATTCACCCTGAGCCCGTCAAGGTTCACCACAGGTGAAACCACTGTTTCATCGGCTCAGATGTGAGCCCAGCGGCTTCATTGCGCAATGTGCATGGCAGATAGCACTCACGGCATGATTTCGTGAACCGACCTTGTGTCGCCAAACGAGGATGCCCACATTGCCGGTCATACAGTCTCAGATTTGCCGGATTCCACCGACCGGTATGCGGCGTCGATCATCTCAACGGCTCGCATCCCTGCCCAACCGGGTGACCAGTTGGTTTTACTCTTCCCGGTAACGATGTCGGCGAAGCCCGATGTCGGACCTCCTCCGAAATACTCTCCAGCATCCGCCGGCAGGTCCATCGAAAAATTATTGGCGTCGTGCCTGAGGACCTCGAGCCGGGCCCGGTCGCAATCGACGTTCATGCTGCCTTCCGAACCGAAAATTCGGACATCCAGTTGGAATTGCTGGTTGTCCGGAAGAGCCCCCGCGCCACTGAATGAGCCGATCGCCCCACCCGCGAACCGAACGGAGAAAGAATCGTAGAGCTCGACCTTACTCGTGGGTGCCGAAGTCAGAGCGACAACCGATTCGGCAGCAAGTCCAGTGAGCCAGAAAGCCAGACCTGCGGAGTGCGACATCTGGGCCAGCGCGTAGCCGCCACCGGCGATTACCGGGTCGGCCCAGGTATCGGCGGCCGGTTCGAACATGATTTCGCCTGCCCCTCCGCCTGTTGATAGGAACTGCTTGCCCTCGAGTAGTGAGCGGACAGGTGAGGCCATGTGGCACATCACAAATTCGATTTGACCGACCGCGCCATCATCCATCCGTCGTTTTGCCTCCTGGATGAACTCGCCGTAATGCCAGCCATACGGAATCATGAGCTCCACGCCCTGCTTGTCGGCCTCCTCGACCAGTTCCCGGGCTTGATCGGCCCTGGTGGTCAATGGTTTTTCACACATCACGTGAAGGCCTTTTTTCAACGCGGCGAGGGCGTGCTCATAGTGAAGAGTGTGCGGCGAAGCGACAATTACGCCCTTCAGCCCGGGGGTTTCGAGCAGCTCCCGGTAATCCTGGGTGGCGTGGGTGAAACCAAACTTTTCTTTGACCTGCTGCAGCTCGTCGGCGCCCAGACGGCATACGCTTGCCAGGTCAATGTCGTCACGTTCGACAAGGACCGGCAGGTGGTTCGCCGTCGCCCACCATCCCGCGCCGATGAGCCCGATCTTAGTTCTCGATGGTGTCGTCATGTGCCTGGTACTTATCCTGAAGGTGGTTTCTCGTCCGATAATCCCAGCATATCCATCACGTCGGAAATAGCCGATTCGGCAACCTGCTTCTTCGAACTCTTGCCGCGTTGAGATTTGGGCTTTCGCTTCTTTTTATGTTTTGGCGTTTGCGCGGCGATACGACTCGCCTGGCACACCGTACAGGTGCACAGGCGCGGATGTTTGCTTTCCGACCTGTGGTGGCGTTCCCGCATTTCGAATGTCCCCTATCGAGATTCTAATGGAAGACCGGGTGGGATTTGCCCGCGTCCCGGTCGATCATTTTTTGCACATCTGAAACCGAAAGTGGGTTCTCGGGCCATTCGTCGGGCGGGATATACGATAACCGCAGCAGCAGGCGAGCCAGCTGACCCGCGTATTCCTTCAGTTCCCTGGTATTCAGCTTGTTCGCTGCATCCCATTGTTCGTGGTGAAAGTTGGCGTCTTCGTGTCGTCCCCAAAACCGCCACCGCCACATAATCGACGATTCGATCGCCGCTTCCGCAAACGGAAAGTGGTCAGAGTGGGCGTCCATGTGGTCCAGTACGTGACATTTCAGGCCATCGTTCATCGTGTCGAGCTGTTCCTGAACAAACTCGCGCAGGTGCGGGAAATGCAACACCACGCCTTTCATGTGACCCGTCGATAGCTCGTCGAGATTCACGTTCAGTAGCGGTTTCAGTTCCTGTTCGAGAGCATCCTCGATGTAGTGGCGGGCAACGTAGGCCCTGGCACCCTGCAATCGCTGCTCCTCGCCGCTCCACGTTGCAAATCGGATGGACATTCCGGGTCGCACGCCCAACTCTCGAGCCAATGCAGTCATCACCCTGGCCGTTTCCATTACCCCAATCGTCCCTGAAGCGTTGTCGTTACCTCCGGGAGCTCCGAGAACTGTGTCGTGATGCCCGGCCAGTATCAGGTGGCGTTCCGGGTGTGTTGTACCCGTCAGTTCGGCCACGGTGTTGTGTGCTTCGGATTCGAAGAACCGTGCATCGACTGACACGCGAATAATCGGGTGTTCACCTGCAATTCGTTGTAAATATGCACCATCTTCGGAACTCGTCTTGACGACGGCCACAACGTCCCCGCGAGGGCCGAGATTCAGCCATTCGTCGGAACTGGAGTACTCCATTCGTCCACCGGTTTTGGGTTCGACGGCGATGACGCAGGCAGCCCCTGCATCGGTCAGATAGGAAAGCCTCCTGGCGAACGGTTCGGCCGCCGTAAAAGGCTCGGGGGAAATCGCAGCAAGGACGACCGCGCCATTTATGGTATCTCCCAGCGATTCGATTTCGTGTGTCGTTGCGTAGCCTGCGTCGATAAGTGGGGCTGCAATATCAATGGGTTTACACCTGAGGAACGGGAGCGATGCAATGGCACGTCCGCTTTCTACCAGCGTTATCGATACGGCAGCGTGATCCCATGTGTCAATTGTGAACGGTTCGATTTCGGCGCGGTCCAACCCTGCCTGCTTCATCTGATCCCTGATGTATTCGGCTGCCTGACGGTCTTCTGGCGAACCTCCCCACCGGGGGCCAATCACATCGCACAGTTCGGCCACATGTTGCTGTATCAGAGAGCCAGCCCAGGCCTCGCCCATCAAGAAGCGATCGATTTGGTGCCAGTCCAATGCCATTTTTTTCCTTGTAAGTTCTCTGGTTGCGATATGAACACCAGCGCAAAATCAGGAGCGAATGTTACCTGCGTCCAACTGGGTTGGTGATAAACAACCTACCTTGAGTACTCGCTTTCGTGGGGATTACAACCGATTGATGGCCGTGTTCTGCTAACCTCACAACCGTCGAACAAGCGGGGGAATTATCCAGGTCCATCCGGGCGCGCAGAGGAGTTATCGATGATCGAGTCGACCATACAGGACATACCGGGGCGGGAGATTACCCAGATTCTCGGTGTAGTCCGCGGGAATTCAGTCCGGGCACGTCACGTTGGACGCGACATCATCGCTTCCGTCAAGAACCTGATAGGTGGCGAAATATCTGAGTATGCCAAACTTCAGGCCGAAACCCGGGAGATGGCTAATCGGCGAATGATGGAGCAGGCCCAATCGTTGGGAGCCGACGCGGTGGTCAACATCCGCTACACCACATCGATGATCGCCGCCGGAGCCTCGGAAATCCTGGCGTACGGCACAGCGGTAAAGCTCAGTTAGCAAAACCCTGACGATAACGCGAGGAGCTAGCTCTTGTACGTCGTCTCCACGTACCGCTCGACCATGTCGATGAAGTCACCCGCGATATTCGGCCCTGAGAGAAACTTCACACGCTCTCCGTCGACGAACACTGGTGCTCGAGGCTCTTCGCCTGCTCCGGGAAGTGAGATGCCGATGTTCGCTGCCCTCGACTCGCCGGGGCCGTTCACAACGCATCCCATCACCGCCACCTGGAGGGTCTCCGAACCACCGTAGCGAGTGCGCCATTCTGGTAGTCGGTCGTCGATATGGGTCTGTATGTCCTGCGCCAACTCGCGGAATAACGTGGAAGTCGTACGGCCACAGCCCGGGCATGCCGTTACCGCCGGGCGGAACCTTCTCAATCCCACAGACTGGAGGATGTCCTGGCATAGCCGAACTTCCTTCGCCCTGTCACCCCCGACTTCGGGTGTCAGCGAAGCGCGTATCGTGTCGCCGATACCCTGCTCAAGCAGCACGCTGAGCGCCGAGGTGGTGGCTACCACGCCTTTTTGGCCCATTCCGGCTTCAGTCAGACCAAGGTGGAGTGCGAAGTCTGATTTCTCGGACAACTCCCGGTATACGGCGACCATTTGCGGAAGCCGCGACAACTTGCAGGAGATGATGATCTGATTTGGCGTGAGCCCGAGGTCCAACGCAGCCTCGGCACTTGAGAGGGCACTTTCGACCATGGCGCGATTTTCGATTAATTCAGAACTCAGTGGCATCGCCAATCGAGAGTTTTCATCCATTTTGGTCGCCATCACATCGGGGGCGAGACTTCCCGCGTTCACGCCGATGCGGACCGATTTACCGAGGCCCTTTGCGATATCGATGAATGTGGAAAAATTCTCATCGTGGCGAGCACCCCGGCCAACGTTTCCCGGATTAATCCTGAATTTGTCGAGAGTTTGTGCGAGTTCCGGGTGGTCGCGCAGGAGCCGGTGGCCGATAAAGTGAAAGTCACCGACCAGCGGAACGTTGCAGCCGGAGTCGACAAGTCGTTTCCTCACCTCCGGAACCGCTTTGGCCGCCGCAGAGTTGTTCACGGTGATGCGCACAATCTCGCTGCCAGCTTCGGCGAGCAGAGCCACCTGGGCAACGGTTTTTCCGATATCTGTCGTATCTGTGTCGGTCATCGATTGGACAACGACAGGGTTGCCGCCTCCGATCAACGCGCCGCCCACGTTCACAGCGTGGGTATTGTCTCTCGCTGCCAGTTCGCTTACTCCAATTGATTACGACTAACGAATTAGTACAGCAACAATTTTACCGATCATTCGCGAAAACGGCGTAACGCTCGGACTGAACATGACTCGTCGCCTCATCCCCTGCCGATCAGCCAGACGGCTCTTACCACTATCGAAATCACGGCAATTCCCAGCAAGCCGAAAAACAAGTTCCACACGAGGGAGCCCTGGAGTTGCTTGCGGACCAGCAGGGCTGGAACCCACAGGCCCACGATAACGAACGGCAACGCGTAGTACATCGCCAGTGGGAGATCGCCGACCGCCCACAACCCTGCCAGCAGCACGGTAGAAAGTGCGGCAATGATCAGCTGGTTCCGGCGTGCCTGGTAGAAGGTCATACCTGATAATTTTGCGACGGGTTCTAGAAAAACGACTCGCCGCGAATGATACGGGCGATATCCTGCACCGATATCACAGCTATCAGCCCGATCAATATCGCAAATCCTACGAGGTGGACCAACCCCTCCCGTTCGGGAGAAATACGTTTACCTCGTCGTGCAATCTCGACAAGAACGAAGAATATGCGGCCGCCGTCGAGGGCGGGGATCGGAAGGATGTTCAAGATCGCGAGCGAAAAGCTCAGGGTCGCAGCCAGAGTCGCGAAGGTGATGATCTTGGCGTCCAGGCTGGCGTCTGCAACCGCGATTTCTCCAGTCAGCTGGCCGATACCCACCGGACCGACGGTAGAGGGCCCTTCAAACTGCGGGTTCGAGCTACCAATGAGGGTCGTCGCGAGTGCGTTACGCGTGAGCACGACGATGTCGAGCGCCTGTTGCCAACCGTTCGGGAATGCCTTGAGGGGGTTCATACCCTTGCGCACGGTCTGCACGTTTTCGGTCGAGATCTGTACACCGGTCGCGCCTTCCTGGATGTACCTGATAATGCCGAGCCCGTTATCGTGTGCTCGTGCGTCGGCCAGTGATATCTCTTTACCCGCCTCAGCAACAGCGACGACTCGCAGGAGATCACCAGTTACGGCAGGAGGGTCGAGTTTCGCCGCGTCGGCACTGGATATCTCGAACAGGGTGTTGGCCGGACGCTCGACGACTTTAAGCACGGTGCTGAGACCGACGCGCGTGTCGAAGACCCGGGCGCGACCCAGTGACATTTCTTCTTCCGGGTCCGAGACTTCATCGACCACAAGCCGCCGCGGTGGTTTCCATCGGGGGACAAGGGTCAGCTTTCTGACATCGCCGTTGTACTGGTATTGCGGCTCTGTCGGTCGGGCGAATATGTTCGGAACGCCTGACTCGACCTCCCAGGTGCTCTCGGCTCCCAGTTTTACAGTCACTGCTCTCTGCAGGTCGGCGATCCTTTGAATATCTCTGCCATCGACTTTCACGATCCGATCACCGGGTCGTATTCCGGCCTCTTCAGCGGGGGATCCAGGGAAGACAGTTCCAATTGTTACGTCGCCTGAAATCTGTTCGGCCGGCCACATCAACACCAGCGGGAGCAGGATGAAAGGAATAACGAGATTCACAGCTGCCCCGGCGCCCATCACAACAATTCGCTGCCATCGCGGCTTGCTGCCAAGCGCGCCTTCGGTCGTGCTGCTCTCTTCACCGACCATGCGGACGAAGCCACCGAGTGGTAACCAGTTGAACGACCAGAGCATGTCGGCAACGATGAGTTGATCGCCCTCGTCGGCCTTGATTTTGCCGATCGAGACCAGGCCGCCGCTAGCCGCTTCGGCGTCGTCCCCTTTTGCTCGTCCCCGCACGCTCACCGCGACCTGGTTACCGTCGCTATCGAGCATGGACCGTATGGAAACGACCTGTCCTACGAGCGAACTGCGGTCGATCTCATATACCGTTTGGCCGTCGACGCGTATCGGAGTCTTACCGCTCCAGATACCACCTGCGCGGGGCGGAAAACCGAAGGCGAACTCGAGTGTTTTTACGCCAAATCGCCGGGCTGTCCACAGGTGACCGAGTTCGTGGAGAATAACGAGCGGTCCGAGCACGATCAGGAACGTGACGACGCCAAAAAAAGCTGTTGCAGGCATATATGTTAAATGCTAGCTCAGAATTGTTGAGGAGTTGTAGCGTGCCAGTGTGGTTTCGGTAGCCCAATTGGCGGCATCGACGGTGTCGCCGATAGTCGGGGTGATAATCACACTATGGGCTGACAGGGTGTTCAAGACGATGTCGGGTATCTGCGTGAACTTGATATCGCCGTTTAGGAACAACATCACTGCGGCCTCATCGGCGCCTGCAAGTACCGCGGGGTAAGTTCCACGCTTCTGGCCGTACTCCAGTGCCAATTCGAAGCACGGGTAGAGCGACCGGTCCATCGGCTCGAACGTAAGCGCCCCCATGGATACCGCGTCGAGTATCGGCAGATTGCTGTTAGATTGCCGCTTGGGGTAGAACATGGCGTACTGGATGACCTGCCGCATGTCGGTGGGACCGAGCTGCGCCTTCAGCGTACCATCGGTGAATTCAACCATCGAGTGAACGATGCTCTGGCGGTGAATTGTGACGTCGATTCGATCGAACGGAATGTCGAACATCCACCTCGATTCGATTACCTCGAACGCCTTGTTCATCAGTGTGGCCGAGTCGATAGTTATTTTATTGCCCATCGACCAGGTCGGGTGTCGCAAGGCTTCCTGTGGGGTTACATCGTCGAGGGAATCCCAGGTCCGATCGCGGAACGCGCCTCCCGACGCCGTGATAATCAGCCGCGAAGGCTCGCTTACCTCGCCCTCCAGGCATTGCCATATGGCCGAGGGTTCGCTGTCTACAGGAAGAATCGTCGCCCCGTTGGCTGTCGCAACGTCCATAAGCAGTTGCCCTGCCATGATTACGACTTCCTTGTTTGCGAGGCCGACGGTCTTGCCAGCCGAAAGCGCGGCTAGCGTGGAAGACATACCGGCGCAACCGACGGTGCTGGCCATCACGAAATCGACCTCCGGTAGTGCCGCTATTTCAGCAGCCGGTGCAAATACGGCACCACCATACCCCGGTTCGATATCCCCAAGAGTGCCGACATAACGCGGGCTAAACTCGTCGATCTGGGTCTTGAGCAACTCGGTATTAAATCCATTGCAGAGGCCGACGATCTCGAAGCGACCGGGGAATGCGCGCACGATATCCAGAGTTTGTCGCCCGACCGACCCGGTTGACCCCAGAATTACGAGTTTATTTACAGTGCGTTCCATACTGCCGCCCAGTATACGACCACGAGGTTCGGCATCACGCTGTCCAAACGGTCGAGAATGCCGCCGTGTCCGGGGATTATCGAGCCACTGTCCTTCACGCTGGAACGTCGTTTTATCCAGGACTCATAAAGATCGCCGAGAATCGCGGCGACGCCAAGAACGGCTCCGAGGACGCCTGCGGCCACCGTTGAAAACTGTAAATCGAACGCCGCGTCGATGCCGATTGCCACAGTCGCTCCGGCAATCAGACCCCCGACCGCGCCTTCCCACGACTTATTCGGGCTGATTTTCGGTGCCAGTTGTGTTCGACCCATGGAAAGGCCAACCAGGAGGGCGGACGAATCGATTGCGAACGTGGTGACTATGGCAAGCAGCAGCAGCTCTCGGCCGTTGGATAGCCCGACCGTCACAGGTGCATGTGCGAGGCTCAGACCGACGTACGCCGCGAAAACCCAGTACACCCAGTCGCCTGCCCTGCGGCCGGGGATCGAACTGCCTCCGGATCGCCCCAGCATCGCAGTCCCGCGCACAAGCAGCGCGAGAGTTAGGACAACTGCCAGTAATATCGGCAGGTGCTCGCCTGTGATTCGCCCTTCCGACAGCATCCAGGCGCCAAATACCGCAATTGCGATCGGTCCAAACGCCAGTGAAATAATCCGGGTCCCGGCCCAGCGATTGGGGCGGTCGATGGTAGGCCGCATCATACGGTCGAGTTCGAGCCCCCCAATGATGCCTGCTGAAATGGACAAAACGGCAATCCCGGAGAGTCCCAGCAATATGGCCAGAAGCACAACTGGAATGCCGATCATTGCGGTGATTATTCGAGTACGCAACTGATTTTCCGCGATGCCAACAACCGAAAAGGGCCGGTGCCGGAACTTTTTATCAGACTCGCTTGCCGAACCGGCGCTTGCGTTCATTGAATGCATCAAATGCTTCATCGATGCGTTCACCAAAGAAATCCGGCCACCATGTTTCGGATGAATAGAACTCGGAGTAGGCAGTCTGCCACAGGAGGAAATTGCTGATCCTGAAATCACCGCCGGTCCGAATCAGGAGGTCGACGTCGGGCATGTCGGATGTGTACAGAAATTCCGAAAACTTCTGCTCGTCGACCTCGTCGGGTGAAACCGTTTCTTCGACCATTCTCTTCGCTGCCTGAACGATTTCCGCCCGGCCGCCATAATCGAATGCAATTCCGAGGGTCAGGCCCGTGTTACCAGCAGTCATCTCGACGGCCTGTTCCAGTTCGACGCGCAGCTCTGGAGAAAGTCGGTCGACTCGGCCGAGGTGCTTTATTCGGACACCGTTTTCGTGAAGTTCCTGCGCTTCATGTGCGATCACCGCAATTGCGAGGTTCAAGATGCCATTGACCTCGGTTTCGGGTCTGTCCCAGTTTTCGGTTGAAAATGCATACAACGTCAGGTATTCAACACCGCGGTTCGCAAAATCGTTGACGACGCGCCGGATGTTTTCGTAGCCGGCATGATGGCCTTCCGATACGTCAAGACCACGCGCGACGGCCCAACGACCGTTACCGTCCATGATGATCGCGACGTGGCGGGGAACGTTCTTAGCGAGGTTCTTGGTGCGCGGGCTAGCTTTTGTATTAGAGGTCATTTTTCTGGGTGAACCATGTAGATTTGAGCAGAGCTATATCTGCATCACTTCTTCCTCTTTTGAGCTGGTCTCGGAATCGATCAAGCCAGAGGCGTCGTCGGTCAGTTTCTGCAAGTCCTTCTGGGCACGCTGGCAATCGTCCTGCGGTGCTTCGCCTTCTTTTTCGATCATTCGGATAGTGTCCTGAGCGTCGCGCCTGGCGCTGCGAACCGAAACCTTGGCCTCTTCGCCGCGCGACTTGACCATTTTCACCAGATCCCGCCGACGCTCTTCCGTGAGCGGCGGCAGATTCAGCCGAATGATGGCACCATCGATACTTGGCGAAATGCTCAAATCCGAGTTTTGAATGGCCTTTGCGATTGGCTCAACTGCGTTCTTGTCCCAGGGTTGGATTACCAGCAGCCGGGCATCACCAACGTTTATCTGTGCGAGCTGGTTGAGCGGCATCTCGCTACCAAAGTAATCGACCTTGAGATTGTCTACCAGGCCGGTCGACGCCCTTCCCGTTCTGACACCAATCATGTCACGTTTTAGAGCTTCGACCGAGCCCGACATTCGCTGTTTTGTTTCGTCGAGAGTTTCTTGCAGCATCTTGATTCCCCCGAACCTATCTGACTGGGTGCTTCGTTGAAATTACCCATTTCACAAGAAAAAATACAGCCGGAAGGAAGTATGCGCCACCCACAGGATGCTTGTATGCCCACAATAATTGGCTTACTGGCCGGACTCGCCGTCGATTATCAACGTGCCGACGTGATCGCCGGAGAGGATTGAACGGAGATTCCCGGGTTTGAAGATGTCGAAGACAACTATCGGCAGCGAATTGTCCATGCAAAGAGACAGGGCCGTGCTATCGAGCGCTTGCAGCCGTTGTGAAAGGGCCTCGTGGTGAGTCAGGCGTTCATATTTTTTCGCTGTGGCGTTTGTCTGCGGGTCGGAATCATAAACGCCGTCTATCCCGTTTTTGGCCATGATGAGCGCGTCAGCGCCGATTTCCAGTGCCCGGAGCGCAGCCGGTGTATCGGTGGTCATATAGGGGACACCGGCTCCCCCCGCGAATATGACTACCCGCCCTTTTTCGAGGTGGCGTATCGCCCTGCGGCGGATGTAGGGCTCGGCAACCGACGGCATCGAAATGGCGGATTGAGTTCGCACAATCATATCTACTTTTTCGAGGGCATCCTGCAACGCGAGAGCATTCATTATCGTGGCGAGCATTCCGGCGAAATCCGCCGTGGAACGGTCCATACCCCGCTTCTCATGGTCGGCACCCCGCCACATGTTGCCACCACCGACAACAACGCCCACCTCAACGCCCATATCGACAATACTTTTTATCTCGGACGAGATGTACTGGAGCGTATCGGCATCGATTCCGAAATCGTGGTCACCTTTGAATGAGTCGCCAGACATCTTCAGTACCACTCTCGAATATGCCGGTTGCGTCATTTGCCAGATTCCCCTGAAAAAAGTTCCGGCCAAACGGCCGGACTTTTCATTGTCGCTTTATCCACCCAGTTCGAATCGTGAAAATCTTCGTATGTGAATGTTTTCACCGAGTTTGCCAATTGAATCCGTCACCAGGTCGGCGATCTTCATGCTGGAGTCGCGTATGTACTCCTGTTCGAGAAGCAACTCTTCGTCTTTAACTTCTTCGGCGTCTTCGGGCACCGAGTCTCGATCTACAAACCGCGGGCTCATGGCTGCGACCTGCATGGCGATGTTGTGGGCGAGCTCGGCGAATTCGGGTGTGCGAGCCACGAAGTCCGTCTCGCAGTTGAGCTCGACCATGGCGCCGACCCGATTCCCGTTGTGGATGTAGCTCTGCA
>ENA-ORDI01000945-ORDI01000945.1-marine-metagenome-genome-assembly--contig:-NODE-945-length-17418-cov-7.586010_pt1 | contig 17418 bp, 16 predicted proteins | sample MGYA00248628_ERZ508525 | MGnify/ENA primary metagenome ERZ508525 (study PRJEB26195, sample SAMN05422138) | marine metagenome | isolation source: East of Porto Seguro, South Atlantic Ocean | place... | reverse complement strand
TGGACCATCCAGGACGCCCGGGACGAAGACGCGCTGGAAATGATGATTAACGCCTTCGAGGAGTCGGGCTACGAGATCAAAGCGGTGCTCCGTACCATGTTCAACTCCGACTTCTTCAAGAATGCCCGGTACTCCAAAATTAAGAGCCCGGCTGAAGTGGTAGCTAGTACTTTGAAAATGGTCGGCACCTATCAACTCCCCGAGCCCACCATCCCGGACATCGGCCCCGAATCGACTTACATGGGTCAGTCTCTGCTTGACCCGCCCAGCGTTGAAGGTTGGTACACGGGACAGGAATGGATCAACAGCGGCTCCCTGCTGGCCCGGATCAACTTCGTGGCCGACCGAGTGGCCAACACCAGCCTTCCCGGCATACAGACAATCATCGACCGGATCAAGGACGATGGGGTCAACACTCCCGAGGAACTGGTGGGAGCGTCTCTGGAATATATGGGCTTCCTGGAAGTTGGCGATGTGACGATGTCCCAGTTGCTGGACCATGCCAAAAGCGAAGGCAACATGAACTGGAGCGACGAAAGCGCCTCAGGTACCCGGGTAGGCGAGATGCTGGCCCTGGTCGGCGCCACCACCGAGTACCAGTTTGGATAAATAGCCTCCTCCCCCCCTTGTGGGGGAGGATTGAGGTGGGGGGTATCACCCCCATCCTAGCCTTCCCCCATGAAGGGGGAAGGGACTCAATAAGGAAAAGGAGAAATCGAATGACCTCAACCAAGAAAGACCCGGTCATCGTCGTACTGCAGCTAACCGGCGGCAACGACTATTTCAATACGGTGATTCCTTACAACGACTCCCTTTACTACGACAACCGCCCGGCGGTGGGGTACCAGCAGGACCAGATCATCAAGATTGACGATGAACTGGGCTTCATGCCCACCATGGGTCCGATCAAGGGCCTGTACGACCAGGGTAAGGTCGCCATATTCCACGGCGTCGGTTATGCCGACTCCCCTAGGTCCCATTTCCGCTCCATGGACATCTGGCACACCTGCGAACCGGACAAGGTTGGCACCGAGGGCTGGGCCGGACGTTTGGCCCGGGAACTGGACCCCAACAAAGAGAACGTATTGACCGCCATCAACTTCGGCCACGGCCTGCCCCGCGCATTGGTGGTGCCCGGCGTCCCCGTCGCCGCCATCTCCGATCTGAGCACCTACGGTGTGCTTACCGGCATCGCCGACCAGACCCAGCGCAGCAAGGCCCTTGACCTGTTCGCCCGGATGTACTCCCCGGCGATCGGTTCGGGAATGGTCACCGATTACCTGCGCTCCACCGGCATGGAAGCCATGACCGGCGCCGACATCGTAAAGGTAGCGCCGGAGATTTATTCCTCCAGCGTTGAGTATCCCAACTCCCCAATCGCGGCCCACTTGAAGGACATCGCCCAGGTGCACTTGGCTGACCTGGGGACGCGGATTTTCTACACCCAGCACGCCAGCTTCGACACCCACGCCGGTGAGGCCGCTGCCCACCCCAAGCTGTGGCAGGACGTTTCCGAAGGCATCGCGGCCTTCTTCGAGGACCTGCACGCCCACGGCGAGGGTGAGAACGTAGTGATGTATCTCTTCTCCGAGTTCGGACGCCGGGTTCGCGACAATGGTTCGGGGACGGACCACGGCGCAGCCGGCGTGGCCTTCGCCATCGGCGACACGGTTAAGGGCGGCATGTACGGCCAGTACCCGTCGCGCAAGCCCGAGGACCTGGAGCAGGGCGACCTGGTTCCCAACTACGACTTCCGCGGCCTGTACACCACCCTGGTCGAGGACCACTTCGGTCTGGACGCTAAGCCCATCGTTAACGGCGACTTCGAGAAGCACAGCTTCCTCTAGGCCGTCCAATCAAACGACTAGCTGACCTGAGAGGCCGGAATGGTCTCCGGGTAGAACCTGACTTAGGCAAGGGAGGAAGGTACATGTCGGAGATAACACTAGCGCCAGGCAGATGCTGGCAGTACAGCCACTATGTGGGCCGGCGCGCCACCGCAGGAATGGGATTTAGTCAGCCGGTGGGAGTGGCCGCCGGTAAGGACGGCGTGTTGTTCGTCGCCAACCGGGCTTCGCCGAGGATCACCAAAGCGACGATAGACCAAGACTTCATCAGCGAGTTCGGGCGCGGGGGCGATGAGCAGGGTCAATTTACTTGGCTTACCGCCATCGTTTTGGACCAGGACGAAAGGGTTTACGTCGCTGACGAGTGGCTCAACCGCATAACCATATTCGACGCCGACGGCAATCTGCTCAACACCTGGGGCGAGGCAGGAGATGGGGAGGGTCAGCTCAGCGGACCGTCCGGCCTGGCCTTTGATGCCGACGACAACATATGGATCGTCAATAGCTTGAACAGCCGCGTCCAAAAATTCACCAAAGACGGCAACCACCTGGGTGGATTCGGCGTCAAGGGCAGCGCTGAAGGGGAACTGGACATGCCTTGGGGCATAACCATCGACAACAACGGCGATGTATATATCGCCGACTGGAACAACCATCGCGTTCAGAAGTTCTCCACCGGCGGCACCCATCTGCGCACCTTCGGCTCGGGAATTTCCACCGGGGTCTCCCCCGATGGAGGCACCCCGTACATGCATGCCACGGTTCGGGAGATTGAAGCCAACCCCAACGATTTGAACCACCCCACCGGAGTGGCGGTCGACGGCGAGGGCGATGTGTACGTGGTGGACTGGATGAACGAGCGGGTAGTCATCTTCAACGCCGAGGGCCAGACCATGGCTACCCTTAGGGGAGAAGCCCGGGGCCTATCCAAGTGGGCGGAGATGTCCATAAACTCCAACCCGGACATGGGACTGGCCCGGCGCCGGGTCAAGAATCCGGAAGTACAGAACTACTTCCGTATGCCGGTAGCCTGTATCTTCGACCAGCCAACCAACCGGCTTATCGTGTGCGACACCCATCGGGGACGGTTGCAGATATACGAGAAGGACACCGGCTACAACGACCCCCAATTCAACCTGTAGCCAGCGCCTGGACCCATCAGCGTTCTAAACCGGAGCCCTGGAATTGGGCTCCGGTTTTTTTAAGATTGGATGTTATGGCCCAAGATTGAGACCACGTAAAAACCCCTGCTGTGCTATCATTTGTTCCACACTCGGTCGCTGTTGACAAAGAAATGCGTACCGGATATATTTTCGCCGTCCGATCTGGTGTTCGGGGTTGGGGAAATTCCGGGTAGTCTGGCACTCCGGTCTACATCCAAAGAGGGGTTCATGGACTTCAAATATCAGTACACTCAGGAACAGGAAGACTTCCGCGAAGAAGTCCGCTCCTGGCTGGAAGAGAACGTTCCCGTTGCGATGAAGGCGCCGGTCGACCGGCTTGACCTGACCGAAGAGCACCACCGGTTCTGGCGAGAGACCCATCAGAAGATAGCGGAGAAGGGCTGGCTGTACCCCACCTATCCCAAAGAGTACGGCGGCGGCGGACTCTCAGGAGAACACGAGACCATTATCCAAGAAGAGTTCGAGCGCTTCAGGGTAGTCCCCGACTTCACCAACCGGTATATCTTTCCCACTATGTTGGTCTGGGCCACCGAAGAGCAGAAGCAGAAGTACCTTGCTCCCATACTGAAAGCGGAGAAAGTGGCCTTCCAGAACTTTACCGAGCCCAATGCCGGCTCAGACCTGGCCTCGCTTCAGAGCCGGGCGGTGCGCGACGGCGACGACTGGATAATATCGGGGCAGAAGACCTTTATCAGCGGCCACGGAGACCCGGACTACCTATTTGGCCCCATCGTCACTGACACCGACGCCCCTAGGCATCGCAACCTGGGGTACTTCCTCATCCCCTGCCCGTCGCCGGGATTGGAGCTAACCCGGTTGAACCTGCTTACCGGGCACGACCAGAGCTTTATCTTCATGGATAACGTTCGAGTTCCCGGAGACTGTTTGATCGGCGGTGAGTTGGAAGGTTGGCAAGTCACTCAAACCACCCTGGAGATTGAGCACGGGGGACGGGGCATCGCCCTTCCCATCGACGAAGCCCTGGAAAACCTGCTGAAGTACACCAAGGAGATCCAGCGCAACGGAGAGCCGGTGGGAAACGACCCTGTGCTACAGCAACTGGCGGCGGACGCTTACATCGACTCGCGTATCAACACCCTCTTCGCCCAGCGTAACTACTGGATGTACCAGGCTCGCCAGGAAATGACCTACCACGGGTCCCAGAGCGACCTGTTCCGCAAGACTTTCCGTATCAGAAATGCGGACCGGACCAGGGACATTATGAACATGTACTCATTGTTAGGCGTCGGCGACCCTCGGGCGCCCTTCGGGGGACAGCCCGAGGTCTATCAGCGCAGCAGCTTGACCGGCGCCCATCCCGGCGGCACGCTGGAAGTTCAGAAACTCATCATCAGCCGGCGTTTGGGCATCAGCCGCACCAGAGAGCGGGCCGCCGCCACGCCATCCACATCCGGCGTTCAGGGCGTCTAAACACCGAAGACCTGAATCAGTCCGGCGCCGCGTGAGGTGGACCATTCAATTCGAAAGACCTTATACCCAATCTCAGCAAGACTTTCGGATCGTGGTCCGGGATTGGCTGCTGCAACACTCCCCCGGTGACTTGCGCATCCCGCCCGACGGCAGCCCTCTCCAACCGGAGACCCAAACCCGCGTAAAAGATTTCAGACGGGCATTGGGTTCTCAAGGCTGGCTCGCCCCTACGTGGCCCAAACAATACGGCGGCGGTGGGCTAAATCCCGCCCTGGCCGAGGTTATACAGGAAGAGATACAAACCCTCGGCTTGCCGGCCATGGGCGACAACAGCCGCTGGATCCCGGCCGTTATGGTCTGGGGCACCGAAGACCAGAAACAGCGATACGTCCTTCCGGCATTGCGGGGTGAAACGATCACCTGGCAAGCGTTCAATGAGCCCAACAGCGGCTCCGACTTGGCATCGATCCAGACCCAGGCCGTCGCCGACGGGGAAGATTTTCTGATCAACGGCCAGAAATCGTTCATCACCGGCCGCTTCGACCCGGACTATCTGTGGACGCTGGTGGTGACCAACCCCGACCGCCCGGGGCGGTTGAACCTTGGCTTGTTCATGGTGGATGCCAACTCCCCGGGAATCACGATAACCACCCAGCGGCTGTTGACGGGCAGCGAGCGAAAAGTCGTCCTAGACGGGGTCCGTGTCTCCGGCAACTGCCTGGTCGGCCTGCCCTACCAGGGTTGGGAGATCGCCCAGTCCATACTGGAAGAAGAGCGAGGCGGCGCTGCCCACCGGCCTTCGGAAGATGGAACGGTGGAAAGCATCCATGAGTACCTCCGCCAAGAGGGCGGGCAGGAGCGCTGAGGATTACCGGTGGACTTTACCTATAAATACACCGATGGGCAGCAACGTTTTCGGGGCGAGGTCCAGTCCTGGCTGAAAGCCAATCTGCCCCATGAGGTGCAAGACTCCTCCGGCCAACCGGTGCTGGACCAGACTAGTTGGGGAGTGTGCGCCGCCCTCCGTGAAAAGTTGGGCGCCAAAGGCTGGCTAGCCTCCCAGGAGCCGATGGAGCGGGTCGGAAAGGGATTGGACCCCGCCGATGCGACTGTCCTTTTTGAGGAACTGGACGCCAGGGGGCTAGGATGGCTCTTGGAAGAGACTGCCGGTGCGTTACGAGCCATCGCACGATGTGACGCCCAGGGCGACCGGGAATCTTGGGCAAACGCCATTGCGAACGGCCGGATAGGTTGTTGGCGGTCCCAGATTGACTCCATAGATGATTTGGACCCCGGCGATTGGGGGATCCAAGTAACCCGAGACGCCGACGATCGGATTCTAGACGGCGAGGGCATTTTTCAGGGACGTGACCCAGCTCCCGGATACCTGTGGACCTTGGCGGTCCATGACCCTGAAGGTGATCCTGAGCAAGCATTCAGCGCGTTTCTGATTCCTCCGAATCTGGACGGCATTTCCATCCATCCTGTTCGGCGGATGTCACCGGACCCGGCCCATCGGATATGTTTCGACCAGGTTCGTGTGCCGCCCCACTGTCTGCTGGGTCAAGAAAAAGACGGATGGGACCTTGCCCAGTCCACTTTCCCTATCCCATTCGCGACGGCCTACACATCGGTTCAAGACCAGCCGCTGGACGACCTGTTGGATTACGCCAGGACAACCACGGTCCAAGGCGTCTCCATAGCCGCCGAGCCGGTCCGCCAACAACTGCTTATGGAAGCCTACATCAACAGAGGCATCCAACGGCTGTTCCGGATGCGGGATACCTGGATGAGGTCAACGGGAACAGCCCTAACTTATCACGCCGCCCAGACCCGACTCTGGGAACAGCGCTCGGCGCTCCGTCTGTCCGAGATCACGCGGGAAGTCCTGGGCGTCTACGCCCTGTTGGACCATCGGGACCCCAGAGCGCCCAATAACGGAAACTTCGAGTTGCAACAAAGACTCGCCTTAACTAATAGTAGCGCCTCCGGAAGCGACTCGAAGATTATAGCCCGCGCGCTGGGGTTGGCTAGCCAGGAACCAGAAAGAGTTGGGAGTTCGGCCGGTTAATCCAGCCTATAGCCTGTAGAGAAAATCGGCCGTTCCCTAGGAAGCCAAAGAACGCAAAATATCATCAGGAGACCGTCATGGACCTAGCCCTGAATGAAGTCCAAACCATGCTCCAGAACTCTGCCCGTGAGTTCATGGAAGCGGAGATGCCAAAGTCGCGGGTTTTGGAGATCGACGACAGTCCGTCGGGATTCGCCGTAGATCTGTGGGAAAAAATGTGCGGTATCGGCTGGTCCGGGATGGCCGTGCCGGAAGAGTACGGCGGATCGGGCAATTCCTTCACCGACCTGGGCGTGATCTACGAGATGATGGGCTACTACGCCTGCTCTAGCCCCCACCTCTCGTCGGCTGTTCTGTGTTCCCAAGTGATTCTCGAGGCGGGAAATCAAGAGCAGAAACAGGCACTTCTGCCACCGATCGCGTCGGGCCAGCAGATATTCTCTCTAGCCTTGACCGAGCCTGAGTACGGTTGGGGCGCTGACACGGTCCATCTCCAAGCCACCCGCCACAACGGCTCTTTCACCCTGGAAGGCGACAAGCTGTTCATTCCCGACGCCAACGTGGCCGACCGGCTGCTGGTGGTGGCCCGAACCACCGCCGGAGCGGACCCCGAACATGGCATTTCCATCTTCATAGTTGATAAGGACGCGCCAGGGGTCTCGGTGCGGGTTCAAACCGGTTGGATCGGTCCCAAGGTCTGCGAGGTCAACTTTGCCAATGTGTCAGTGTCCGAATCCAATGTCTTGGGTCCGGTGGACGGCGCCTGGCCGGCCATTGCCACTTCGTTGGACCGAGGCACCGCCTTACTGTGCGCCTATATGGCCGGTGGGACCCAAAAAGTATTCGAGATGGCCCGGGATTACAGCCAAACCCGCATCGCTTTCGGCGTGCCCATCGGTACTTTCCAGCGGGTCCAGGACCACGTCATCGACGCATTGAATGAAGCGGATGCCGCAAAATGGTCCGCTTATGAGGCCCTATGGAAACTGGATCAAGATGATCCAGGGGCATCGCTGTCCATCTCAATGGCCAAAGCAGTGGCTAGCACCGGGTTCCCCAGCGCATGTGAAGCTTCTCACCACGTTCATGCAGGCATCGGCACAGACCTGGAGTTCGGCCTCACCCAATACACCAAGCGGGCGCGGACACTGCAACATTACCTTGGGGACGCTATCTACCACAAGGCCCGCATGGCCAAGCTCCTAGCGGTCTAGATCTACACTCTCCAACTCGGTAGGGAGCCAGACAATGGAAGGCGTCACCACCATAACAAGCATTCAGCAGATCTCTCCCACCGTAAAGGTCTTTGGATTCGACCTGGGGGGAGTAGAACTTGATTTCTTGCCGGGGCAATGGGTGGACCTGTACGTCGACACGGGCCTCTCGGTACAGGTGGGAGGTTATTCCATAATCTCGACGCCCTTGCAGCAAGGAATCATCGAACTTGCGATCAAGAGATTACCCCAAGGCCGGGTGGCAGCCTACCTTCACGATCACGCCAAAGTAGGAGATGAGGTCGAGCTGCGCGGAGGTTCCGGGGGATTCCATTTCGAACCGGAATGGCAAGGCCCATTAGTGCTGATTGCCGGGGGTATAGGCATCACCCCATTGATCAGCATATTGCGCTACGTGGACCAATCCCGTCTGGAAAATCCGGTCGAACTGATCTACAGCGCCAGCCAGCCCTCGGAACTCCTTTTCCGGGAAGAGATCCAAGCCATCGCAGACCGCAATACCGGGATACGCTGCGCTTTCACCGTATCCCGCCCCCAGGGGGGAGCTTGGGACGGGCGAGTGGGCAGGATAGACCTGGAGTTGCTCCGGGAGCACGCTCCGACGCAGGACAGCCTGTACTACGTTTGCGGCCCCCCCTCGTTCCAAGACGATCTTTCAGTCCTGGTGAGCAATCTGGGAGTCGAAGCTTCGATGATCAGAGCGGAACGGTGGTGGTAGCGGCCATTCGGCTTTTCTTTTAGATCCCCGGCTTAGACGCCCCAGGTCTTGCCGAATTCAGCCCGGTCCACCACACGTCCGGTGAAAGTCTTGGCGTTCTGGATGGCCAACCAGGCCGATGCCTCTCCAACAACTTCCGGCGATTCCCACCCGGTCCAATCGAAATCGGCTGGACGCACCAGCACGGCGCCCTCGGTCTTGATCCCGCCTGGATTCAGGGCGTTGACCGCTATGTCGTGCTCCTCCAATTCTTGGGCCAAACCAAGGGTCATCATGTTCAGGCCTGCCTTGGTTACGGAGTAGCTTATGCCGTTGGGCCGGACCCTCTCAGCCGCCCCGGATGTGATGTTGATGATACTTCCGCTGCTCTGCTGAACCATGATGGGGGCCAGATACTTGCAGCATAGGAAAGGACCCCTCAGGTTCACCCGCATGGTCAGGTCCCAATGGCGTGTTTGAAGATCCAAAAGGCCGACATTTACCTGAACCCCAGCGTTGTTCACCAGTACGTCGATACGCCCGTAGGCTTCCACCACCGCGGCCGCCAGCGCCTCGACCTGCTCCTCGTCGGTCACGTCACAACGGAAAGCCATTGCCTGGCCTCCGGCGTCTTGTATTTCCTTTACGGTGAGATGGATGTTGCCGGGGAGCCTGCCCCCTTCCTCTTCACTGCGGGCCACCACCGCCACTCGGGCGCCTTGCTCACCAAATATATTTGCTATACCCTTGCCGATGCCCCGGCTGCTGCCGGTGACCACCGCCACCAATCCTTCCATACTCATCGCTATCTCCTAGGATATGGGCTGATAGAAAGCTCAGAGTATAGTGTTCTCCCAATTACGGCAAGCAAACAAAAGAGGCGCCGGCCCATCCAAAACGGGCCGGCGCCTGGTTCGGAAACAGTTTCCTGAGGAATCTGTCTAATTCAGCTCCATGATGGCTTTCAACTCGGGCGGGGTAGTCCGGTTCACGATGACTACCGCTCCCTTGTTGGGTTTGACTTGAATGGTGAATTCTCTGCTCTTGGGGAGCAAGGGGCTTAGGTTAGTCAGCGTAATGGTCATGTCTACCTGCTCACCCGGGTCCACCAAGTCACCGGAGCCGATAACCCAGCTGGTGGCCCATGAACACTCGGCGGTGTCAGCATCCCCGTCGAAACTCTGGGGGTTCTCGCAGTTGATTGCCTGGTTGTCATCCAGGTAGGTTACCACCACACCGGTGGTGGAGAGGTCCACCGCGTCCGACGCTTGGGCGGCGCTGCTCAGTGTGAACTTAACGGTATCAATGAAGGTCTTGGCGCTGTTGGAGTCGCCAATGACCGAGCCCCTTACGCTAATGGTCGACGAAGTTTCCTCCAAGCCTCCCAACACGGTTTCTTTGCTCTTTTCCGAGCTGAGCAGTCCCGTACTGAGGACGGCGAAAGCGAAAACCGAGGCAACCACGACGAAAGCGATGAGTTCTATGGCCGTTTCAAGACCGGTGATTCCTTTCTGGTTGGCTTGCAACTCAGCCGCTCTACCTAACGGTCTTTTTATTAGATTCCTCATGGTACCTCTTGCAACCTTTCCTAATAATCTCACTACGTTGGCCTGGAGTTTTGATCGATCAACGACTCGCCATGGTCAGTTAAGAGCCTGGATCGCCTTGAATTCAGGAGGTGTCATCCGGTTGACGATGATCACCGCTCCCTTGTTGGGCTTAACTTGTATGGTGAATTCCTTCTTAAGTCCTAGGACCGGTGTCATGTTTTAAAGGTCAACGGTTACGTCTACCTGCTCACCGGGGTCCACCAGATCACCGGAACCGATGATCCAGGACGTGGTCCAGAAACAGTAGGAATTTCCCGACCCCGACGCGTTGGTACAGTTTAGGGCCTGGTCCTGATCCAGGTATGTGATTACCACGCCGGTGCTGGAAAGGTCCACCGCGTCCGCGGCTTGTGCGGCACTGGGCAGGGTGAACTTGACGGTATCTAAGGCGGTTTTGCCCGAGTTGGCGTCGCCGATAACGTCGCCGCGTACACTCAATGTAGAGGAGGTTTCTTCCAGCCCGCCCAACACCGTCTCTTTACTCTTTTCTGAGCTGAGCAAACCGGTGCTTAGAACGGCGAAAGCAAACACAGAAGCAACCACCACGAAAGCGATGAGTACGATGGCCGTTTCAAGACCCGTGATTCCCCTTTGGTCCCGATACAACCCCGGCAACCCTTGTTGCGAATTCATATTGAGTTTCCTCATGGTTGGTGTTTAAACCTCTCCCAGCTATATATCTGATTTGGCAGTCTACACTTTGTCTAGACCAAAAGTCTTGAAACTTCGAGCAAGTTTGGGTTCTTCTACGACGAAGAGTGCTACTATGCCAACCGTCTGAGCCTAATACCGTTACGTTATGTAATACGCTTCCTTTGCGGAGGCGGTCCGGGCGATCGTCGCAATCGGAACAGATCGATTCGCTAAAGATATCCGAAAACGAGCCCGGCTTAGGCGCCAGTTCCATCCAGCGGCGCCGCTACCTACCATTGACACTTGGCTGCTAACATAAATTTCTTGCGGCGGAACATCCGCCGGGTTATACTCCGTGGGCTTAAGTGTACGCAGAATTCGATTTCCAAGTCTAGCCGCGGTGGATTTCCGCCCGTGTTTACGGTCGTATCCTATACTAGCCTCTCCCGCTTGCTCATCTGCCTGACCCAACCTTTCGCGGTTCGCGTAGCGGGAGCTAATGAGACCAAACCGGTACCTACAACCATGATTCAACGAGCCCGTCAGACATGAAACCAGCCAGATTCGACTACTACTCTCCAAGCTCTCGAGACGAAGCTCTAGAGTTGCTCGGCCAATACGGCGACGACGCCAAAATATTGGCCGGTGGACAGAGCTTGATGCCCATGATGAACATGAGGCTTGTTCGCCCGAAAGTTGTGATTGACATCAACCGAATAGCCGGCCTGTCACATATCTCGCCCAGGCGGGATGCCGGATTAGCCATCGGCGCAATGACCAGGCAACGGGAATTGGAGAGGTCGGCACTGGTTCTGGAGACAGCTCCTTTGCTGTCTTGGGCCATTCCTTACATCGGACATTTCCAGATACGCAATCGGGGCACCGTGGGCGGCAGCCTGGCCCACAGCGACCCCGCCGCGGAGATTCCGGCGGTTTGCCTTACCTTAGAAACCGAGTTTGAACTTGCAAACAGTGGCGGGGAACGTACCGTCAAGGCGGAAGACTTCTTCTTGAACCACCTGACCACCGCCCTTGAGCCGGTGGAATTGCTGACTCAGATCCGAATACCTCAAACCGTAGGGAACTGGCGATGGGGGTTCCAAGAAGTCTGCCGCCGCGACGGAGACTTCGCTTTGGTGGGGGCGGCCACCATGTTACATCTAGACGATAAAGGCATCTGCCTTGAGGCTCGGATAACGACATTCGGCGCCGGAGGCACACCGATGAGGATGGACGCGGCGGAAGTGTATCTATCCGGCTCTTCAGTGAGCACGGATGACCGGTCGGAGGCCGCCCGGTTGGTTTCAGATGCCCTGGATCCCATCTCTGACATCCACGCGTCCGCCAAATACCGCCAGGACGTGGCCGGCGTCATGGTCCGCCGGGCACTGGAGCAGGCCTTGCTCCCCCAAGCGTTGCCCTTTAATGAAGGAGAAGACGCCGCATGACCACTGAACGCAACATAAGGTTGACAGTCAACGGCAAGGCATACGAAAGCCTGGTGCCGGTGCGGATGACCTTGGTCGACTTCCTTCGAGGCGAACTAGACCTTACCGGTACCCACGTCGGCTGTGAGCACGGCGTCTGCGGCGCCTGTACTATTTTGGTGGACGGTAGCGCCATGCGGTCATGTTTGATGCTGGCGGTCCAGGCCGATGGGGCCAGCCTGATGACCGTGGAGGGACTGGCCGACGGACCGGAACTTCATCCGCTTCAGCGGGCATTCCAGCGGAATCACGCTCTTCAATGCGGGTTTTGCACCCCAGGTCTGTTGATGACCGCCTACGAATTTCTCAGAGATACATCCAATCCCACCGAAGAGCAGGTTCGAGAGGGAATCTCCGGAAACATCTGCCGCTGCACCGGATATGCCCCGATCGTTCAGGCCATTTTGGACGTCAGCCAAGAGGCTGGATAAAGCGGTCCCGGACCCTCCGCCAGTCCCCCCGTCCCTAAACCGAGTCCCTCAAAGGGGAATGCTATGGTCCAACAATATATCGGCGCCTCAATCACTAGAAAAGAGGACGAGCGATTCCTAACCGGACGGGCAACCTTCGCCGACGACGTGAAGCTGCCCGGCATGCTCCATGCCACATTCGTGCGCAGTCCCCATGCCCACGCTCGGATCGTAGCCATCGACACCACGGCAGCCTTGGCCATGCCGGGAGTCGTGGCCGTCTTTACCTACGACGACATCGCCGGCATGGCCAAGGCTATTCCGGTCAGGTTGTACCCACTACCAAGCCTGGAACCCTTTCTACAATATCCCCTAGCTCAAGACAAGGTCAGATATGTGGGGGATCCGGTGGCAATCGTGATCGCGGATAGCCGCTATTTGGCCGAAGACGCCCTAGACGTCATAGACGTGACCTATGAGCCTTTGCCGGCCGTCGTTGACATCGAAGAGTCGCTACGGGATGAGATTATCATCCACGAGGCGCCGGGAACCAACCTGGCAGCGCACTACGTTGTCTCCACCGGCGATATCGATCAGGCATTTAGAGACGCCGAATATACCCGCAAAGAACGCTTCAAGACCAACCGCCACACGGGCAACCCGCTGGAAACCCGGGGAATGGTAGTGGCCTACGACGCGGGCGAACTGACGGTTTGGGGAGCCACCAAAGTACCCCACTTTAACCGGGAGGTATTGTCTTCTCTTCTGGACTTCCCCGAAGAGAAGATGCACTTCGTTGAAGGCGACGTGGGTGGGGGATTTGGCATACGCGGGGAATTTTATCCGGAAGATTTCCTGGTCCCCTTCGCGGCGATCCGGCTGGGCAGGCCGGTAAAGTGGACGGAAGACCGGCTGGAGCACCTTATCGCCGCCAACCATTCCAGGGATATTCTCTGCGACATAGAGATCGCCATGAAAAAAGACGGCACCATCTTGGGGATCCGGGCCCAGGTCTACGGCGACATGGGCGGGTACATCCGGACGCATGGCAGCCTGGTGCCCGCTTCAACCGCGGGCCTGCTGATGGGCCCTTACAACGTGCCGGCCTACGAGTGCGGCGTACATTGCGTGATAACCAACAAGACCGGCGTGGGGACTTTTCGAGCGCCGGGTCGATACGAGTCCTGTTTCATCCGGGAGCGCTTACTGGACATGGCCGCGGCGGACCTGGGGATAGACCCGGCGGAATTGCGCTTCAAAAACTTGATTCAGCCATCCCAGATGCCTTACAACGCGGGACGCACCCGGGCCGACGGCGACACTATATTCGACAGCGGCAACTATCCCCAAGCATTGACCCGGGCGTTGGACGAAATAGGCTACGAGGAAACAAACCCCAAGCGATGGGTGGATGATGCCGGGCGCTACCACGGCATCGGCATCGCCACATACGTCAAGAATACCGGCCGGGGCCCCTACGAAGGCGCCCGAATAGTGATAAGCGGCACGGGAGACGTTGACGTATATCTAGGTATCACCACCATGGGCCAGGGCCATGAGACCACCATGGCCCAGATCTGCGCCGATAGCTTGGGCGTCTCCATGGATGCCGTCACCATCTACCACGGCAACACCGACTATATACCCTTCGGCGGCGGCACTTACGGCAGCCGGGGCACGGTGATGGGGGGCAACGCCGTACACCTGGCCTGTCAAAATATGAAGGAACGGATCCTAAGCCTGGCCAGCACGTATCTTGACACCGAGCCGGCCAACCTGGTCTTACAAACAGGCGAGATATTTCGTAAGGGCGCGGAGCAGGGACCGGCTTTGCTGAGCTTGGGAGAGATCGCAGGTCTAGCCGAGAACCCTGGATTCAATGAAGAAGGCTCGGGGACTCTGGAGATAACAGCCTACTTTGAAGCGGACCAGCTTACCTTCAGTTACGGGAGTCACGCCGCCCATGTAGCCGTGGACCCGGAAACCGGCAAGATAGAAATCATTCGTTACGTGGTGGTGGAAGACATCGGCCGCGCCATCAACCCGTTGATGGTCCACGGTCAAGCAGTGGGGGGCGCTGCCCAGGGCATCGGCGCTACCTTATTGGAGGAACTAGTCTACGACGACTCCGGACAACTTCTGGCCGGCAGTTTCATGGATTATCTGCTACCCACCAGCACGGACGTACCACCGATAGAGAGCATCGTTCTGGAAGAGGCGCCCTCACCGTTGAACCCATTGGGAGTGAAGGGAGCCGGCGAGGGTGGAATCGTGGCAACCGGAGCGACACTGGCCAATGCCGTGAGCAACGCCCTGGCGCCCCTGGGCGTTCAGATAACCCAACTACCCCTCAGCCCGAGTTTTATCGCCAAGCTGCTCAGCGGCTAAGGCATCCCGGCCTGCTACCAAGAAACGGTCCTGCTTCCCACCGTGCGCCAAATGGCCGCTACTCAGAATAACGCCCGATCGGCCCTGTCCGCACCCCAATCTCAACCCAAATGTGATTAGAAATGCCATGTCCGTTATAATGTAACCGACCGAGTGGGCACGTCATGAAAATATCAAACAGCCAGTCTCGGAAACCCAGAACTGACCTGATGAGATCGCAAAGCAACCCTCCAGCCAAAATCCGGCTTTCGTTATGTTAAACGGCTTTCTTGAAAACGCATCTGCCTGGGACGGCCTTTTAGAGAACGGCCTCTTCCATGTATCAGGGAAGATTGTTGTCGCCGGACCTACTTTTCTTTGGCCCACGGAATTGCTGCTGGCGGGACTTTTCATCATTATTCTGTTCGCAATATTCCTCCTGGGCAGCGCGGTCATACGCCGGTTCGACAAGCGGGAAATGTCGTTCGTCGAGGACCAACTAAGGGAGATCCGGGTGGTCGAGGCACAACTGGCGGAGCGGACCAAAGACCTGGAGCGCTCGAACCATGACCTGGCTCAGTTCGCTTACGTCGCGTCTCATGATCTGCGGGCGCCGGTTAGGGCGATGAAAAGCTTCGCCCAAATATTGGTGAATGATTATACGGGCCGGCTAGACGCGGAAGCTGACGAACACCTGGGATTCATCGTGGACGGAGCCAACAGGCTAGAGTCTTTGATCAACGACCTATTGGCCTATTCCCGGATAGACACCCAGGGGAAAGTTTTCGAACCTGTGGATTGCTCAGCAGTTTTCGACCAAGTGAAAACCGACCTTTTGATGGACTCCGATCATGCGGAGGCAGCGGTTACCAGGGATGACCTCCCAACAGTAATGGCGGACGGCACCCAGATGGTGCAGTTGTTCCAAAATCTGATCAGCAACGGCATCAAGTTCCATGGCGAGGCCCAACCGGTGGTGCATATGTCTGCTGAACGAAACGAAAAGGAGTGGCTGTTTGCGGTCCGCGACAACGGTATAGGCATCGATCCGGAACACGTGGAGCGAATCTCTGCCATGTTCCAACGTCTGCATACCCAGGAAGAATACCCAGGCACGGGAATGGGCTCGGCCATCTGCAAGAAAATCGTGGAACGGCACGGCGGCAAGATCTGGGTTAAGTCCAAGATTGGAGCAGGGAGCACTTTCTTCTTCACCATCGAGGCGTCGGGAGTAACGTAGCATTGGAAAATAGACAGGCTGAAATTTTGCTGATCGAAGATAGCCTGCCTGACGTGCGGCTTACGGAGAGGGCATTGAAGAATGGTACGCTGACGAAACAAGTCAGCGTAGTGCGGGACGGCGAGCAAGCCTTGGCTTTCCTCCGGCGCCAGGGCGAATACGCGAACGCGCCGCGCCCGGACATCATACTGCTGGACTTAGGGCTTCCCAAGAAAAACGGCGCCGAGGTTTTGGCAGAGATTAAAAAGGACCCCGCGTTGAAACGCATACCCGTCATAGTCCTTACCTCGTCCGACGCTGAAGAGGACGTCTTAGACACTTACAACCATCATGCCAACGCCTACACCAAGAAACCTGTAGACATGGACGAGTTTGTCAGAACCATCAAGATGATAGAAGATTTCTGGCTCAGCCTGGTAATCCTTCCCAGGAGGGAAATCTGAATGGACGAAAACCAGATCAAAGTCCTATTGGTGGAGGACGACCCGGCCGACGCCCGGTTAATTGAAAGGACGTTGGCCCAGAGCGAACGGATCAAGTTCGGTCTAACCCACGTTATGAGGCTGGGCGATGCCCTTTCCCGTCTTGCCGAAGATAGCTTTGACGTTGTCCTGTTGGACTTGGGTCTTCCCGACTCCTGGGGACCTGATAGCTTTATCGAAACCCACAAACAGGCTTCGACCGTGCCCACCATTATCCTGACCGGTCTGGACATTCAGGCCTTTGCCATTGAGGCCATGCAGTTGGGCGCCCAGGATTACCTAATCAAAGGGCACATAGATACTAATATTCTAAAAAGCTCCATCCGGTATTCCATCGAGCGCAAGCATTTAGAATTTGAAACCAACGCCGCCCGGGAGGCCGCGTTGGAAGCGAGAAGGACCACCGCCGAATTCCTGGCCAACATGAGCCACGAGATACGCACTCCGCTCAATACCATGATTGGGTCCGCCAGCTTGCTGCTCGACAGCTCTCTGACTGAAGATCAGCGCGAGGTGGATGTCTATGGTCCACACCAGCGGAGAAGGCCTGCTCGGCTTGATAAACGACATCTTGGACATTTCCAGGATCGAGGCAGGCCGGTTGCCCATTGAGCCCGTCCTTTTCAACTTGGAATCGGTGGTTCGAGAGGTCGCCGAACTGGTAGCCGTGAAGCCAACGGAGAAGGAACTTCAGGTCAACGTCCAATATCCAGCGGCAGTGCCC
>ENA-ORDI01000944-ORDI01000944.1-marine-metagenome-genome-assembly--contig:-NODE-944-length-17437-cov-13.715207_pt1 | contig 17437 bp, 22 predicted proteins | sample MGYA00248628_ERZ508525 | MGnify/ENA primary metagenome ERZ508525 (study PRJEB26195, sample SAMN05422138) | marine metagenome | isolation source: East of Porto Seguro, South Atlantic Ocean | place... | reverse complement strand
TTTTTCTCATGGATGATTGCCTGCCTCTGCCAAGCAATGAGTCTGGATCAGGATGAGGAAACAATCTATGCAGACTTTAATGCTGATGCCTACAATGATCTTATTGAGTACCAGTTCAGCAATATTGTGAAATTGATGTCTGGTTTAGTAATAGGTGAGTCAATACAGGAGAAGGTGCTAAATGGGTTGTCAGAAAAATTAGCTACACTGATTGTAATTGAGAATTGAGAGTGAGATGTTGATCAGTGTGAATGTTACTTACTAATTCATCCATGTCTTTTTTTATTCAAACTATTTGAAAAATACATTTGTTATTATTCATATGTATACTTCTATCGTGACACAATGTAAAATACTCCGTTTGCATCATTTTAAACGCGGGTTCGTTTCCTTTAATAAGGATATAAGATATAATTTTTCTCATTTGGTCAATATATAATCCATTGTAACTATGTGATATATTTATTATATATATAGTTAATTAGTATTATATAATGGTGGTAAACTATTAAAGTTTAGTGGTAATTTACACATACAACATAATTAATTTTTCATGAATCGTACAAATAAACTTACTGAGCTAGCAATTAAACGGGCAAAACCAAAAGAAAAACAATACAAATTGACAGATGGTGATGGCATGTACCTAAGGATTTACCCTGATGGGAAAAAATACTGGCAATTACAATTTTGGTTTGAAGTTTGCATCATTTTAAACGCGGGTTCGTTTCCTTTAAAGGGTATAAGATATAATTTTACTCATTTGGTCAATATATAATCCATTGTAACTATATGATATATTTATTATATATATATAGTTAATTAGTATTATATAATGGTGGTAAACTATTAAAGTTTAGTGGTAATTTACACATACAACATAATTAATTTTTCATGAATCGTACAAATAAACTTACTGAGCTAGCAATTAAACGGGCAAAACCAAAAGAAAAACAATACAAATTGACAGATGGTGATGGCATGTACCTAAGGATTTACCCTGATGGGAAAAAATACTGGCAATTACAATTTTGGTTTGAAGGGAAACAGAAAGTATTATCTTTTGGGAAATGGCCAAACGTTAAATTGCCCGAAGCAAGATCTAGGCGTTATGAAGCAAACAAAAAAATAAAGGAGGGGATCAATCCACTTGATGAAAAAAGATTTAGGAGTAGCTTGCATATAGAAAATTATGATAAAAAGAAACGCCGTGAAGAAATTAAAGGGTTTACTTTTCAACAAGTTGCCCAAGAATGGCACGTTAGACAAGAAACTTTATGGACAAAGGAATATTCAAAGGTTGTATTCAATTCTCTTATCATCCACGTTTTTCCATATCTTGGTGAAATACCCATTGTAAAGATCAACAAACAGGATGTAATTTCAATGTTAAAAAAACTGGAAGTCGTAGGGAAGCACGAAACCTGTTATAGAATTCGGCAAAGACTTGAATCAATTTTTAACTACGCAAAAACTAATGAACTTTGCATAAACAACCCAGCAAAAGGACTAAACAAGACCTTTGTAAAACCGGAACCAAAATCACATAGTTCAATTCCAATCTCAGAACTTCCAGAATTTCTTTCAAGAATGAAAGCTGACAAAGTAACAAACCTATCTACAGTGCTTGCAATGAACTTTCTTATATTAACCTTCGTTCGATCTTCAGAATTACGTTTTGCTGATTGGAGTGAGTTTGATATTGATTGTGCTGAACCCCTTTGGGTGATTCCATCAACAAGAATGAAAATGAGAGGCGAACATTATGTTCCTCTTTCTTCTCAAGCAGTTTGTATCTTAAAAGAAATGCAAGAATATTCCGGCAAGAATGGATATGTATTTACTCAAGTCCGTAACTCACAAAAAGCAATGAGTGAAAACACACTGTTATATTTTTCAAATCGATTAGGATACGCGGGAAGAAACACTATCAATGGTCTCAGAACTCTTGCTTCTGAGGTATTGAGTGAAAGCGGTCTCTGGTATCATAATGTTATAGAGGAACAACTTGCATGCACGGAACTGAATAAAATACATAGATACAATAGAAACAAGTATCTAAAAGAAAGAAGAAAAATGATGGTGTGGTGGGCAAACTATGTTAAAACTATTCAAAACACATAGGTCGCAATATGATTCTTAAAAAAATTATTTTCCTTTATCAACCTTATTTACATAGTTATTTGAATGGAATATACCCAATGTTAGTATTAATACTATCGATGCTAGAAAAACTCTTTGACCTGCGTCTTAAATCACATCTTGTCTATGAAAGAGAATGAGTCAAGAAAAAACTAATTTTCTAGAACGTTCTAAAACGTTCTGGAATCCTGGAAAAACACAAGATTGGCAAGATATGGGGATTGATCTTGTGATCGATCATCGAGAGAAATATTATCTTCATGATATGGATGGTCGGCGTTTGATTGATGTCCATCTAAATGGAGGAACCTATAATTTGGGGCACCGACATCCAGAGTTGGTTGAGGTACTAAAAGCTGGGACTTCTCGCTTTGATATGGGTAATCATCATTTTCCGGCACTTGCACGGACTGCCTTAGCAGAGGCTTTGGCTGAGAGTGCACCTGGTCCGGAGTTGAGATATACAGCATATGGTTCAGGGGGCGGAGAAGCTGTTGATATTGCGCTTAAAACTGCACGTCACGCCACACAGAGAAGAAAAATTGTGTCAATAATCAAAGCTTATCATGGTCACACAGGACTGGCTGTTAAAACTGGAGATGACCGTTTTTCCAAATTATTTTTATCGGAAGATACTGTTGGTGAATTTGTCCAAGTTCCGTTCAATGATCTCAACACAATGGAAGATGCTCTAAAAAGACGAGACGTGGCTGCAGTAATTATGGAAACTATCCCAGCAACATATGGTTTCCCAATGCCAGAGGAAGGATACCTTCCATCAGTCAAACAACTTTGTGAACGATACGACACCTTATATATAGCTGATGAAGTTCAAACAGGTCTAATGCGTACAGGAGAACTTTGGGGATGTACTAAGTATAAAGTCCAGCCTGACATTATGGTTACCGGCAAAGGAATTTCTGGAGGTATGTACCCAATTGCCTGTGTCTTAATTTCAGAAAAATGTGGTGGCTGGTTAAAAGAAGATGGTTTTGCTCATATGTCAACGATGGGTGGGGCAGAGCTTGGATGTGTGGTAGCAATGAAAACTCTTGAAATCGTCCAACGTCCAGAAGTTCGGTCTGTTGTTCATTTTATTTCTGATTATATTCGATCAGGTTTGGATGAAATTATGGAAGAGTATTCGGATTTCTTTATAGGTATTCGTCAACACGGTCTCATTATGGGGTTAGAGTTCAGTCATGAACAAGGTGCAAAACCGGTTATGAAATATCTTTATGAAAACGGTGTTTGGGCAATTTTTTCAGCACTTGACCCAAGTGTGCTTCAGTTCAAACCAGGTTTGTTAATGACACAGTCGGAGTGTGAGGAACTTTTAAGAAGGGTGCAAATAGGAATTGAACAAGCACGAGAGGAAGTCCTTGGGGTCAGAAACCGGAGGAGTATACACTGATGGAACCACAAATCAGAACTCTAGTTGATATCTCAGAATCTCAAGCATCTTTATCGGGGCGTGCTGACATAGTTTTAGAGCGAGCGCGGTGGGCATCATATATATTTCAGAGATTCGATAAAAAAAGAACAATGAAAATTGTTGATGCCGTAGCCAACGTTGCCCATAGTCATGCGGGGGAATGGGCCGAACAAGTTGTTGTTGAGACAGGTTTTGGGGTAGTTTCACACAAGAAGCTGAAAAATGAGTTCGCAGCAAAACCATTAGTAGATTATTATAGAGAGCAAGACCTTGTTTCGATGCGTGTTAAAGAAGAAAAGAAAATTGTAGAAATCCCAAGACCTGCGGGAGTAATATTTGCTTTGATTCCATCGACAAATCCTATTTCAACACTGAATTTTAAAATTATTCTTGCACTAATTACACGAAACTCAATTGTTATTAGCCCACATCCAGCAGCAAAGAAATCATGTATAGATGCAGTTCGAATTTTGACAGAGGCTGCAATTTCTTCTGGAGCGCCTGAGGGGGCAATACAAGTATTAGAAACCCCGTCTATTCCGTTGATAGAAGAATTCATGTCATCACCAAAAACGAACGTGATCCTGGCAACTGGTGGTACAGCAATGGTTCGTGCAGCTTATTCTTCTTCTAATCCGGCCATAGGAGTTGGTCCAGGTAATGCGCCTGTATTCGTTGATTCATCGGCAGATATTGCATTGGCAGCAAATCAAATTGTGACATCTAAAAGTTTTGACAATTCCGTACTTTGTACCAGTGAATCTAACCTCATCACTTTGACGGATGTTGACAAACCCCTTCGCAAAAGTTTGAAAAATGAAGGAGCCTATATTTGCAATAATAATGAGGTAGTACAAATACGCAATTATCTTTTTCACCCCAATGGCTTTAACGTTGAGGCTTTAGGCCGTGATGCAGTTTGGATTGCACGTGAATGCGGCATCCGGGTTCCCAAAAAAACACGAATCCTTGTAACACCAATTAACAGTATCGGTATTGAAGAACCGTTAGCTAGAGAAAAACTTTGCCCTGTACTGTCTTTTTATGTTGCAAACAGTCCCAAACAAGCAATCGCTCAGTCAAGGGCTACGCTTAGAGCAACGGGTGCTGGTCATTCGGCTGTCATACATAGTCAAAACGAGAGAATGATTCTTGATTTTGCATCAAGAGTCGAATGTTATCGGGTAGTAGTAAATGCCTCTTGTAGTTTAGGGGCATCAGGGTTTAACACCAATCTGGCTCCATCATTTACCATAGGTACTGGATTTTATGGGAGGAGTTCACTTGGTGAAAATCTTGGTCCACAACATCTAATTCATTGGACACAAATTGCTTATAATTCAGATCCGTCTGTAGCTTTTGGTAAATTTAATGAACTGTCTTTATCATTAGACGGTCCATTGCCAAGGTCTCCATCAGATGGAGTACCAGGTTCACCAAAGTCTCGTCGAGTGGATACAACCTCGACAAGCACCAGTTTCTCAATTGATAATGTGAACAGAGAAGAACTCCGTAAATTGATTGCGGAAGAGCTTAAGAATGTTCTGAAAAAATGATTTGTGTACATGGCTGAATTACGTTCTTTTATATTCATTGATCAGTTGCAACCTCAAACTTTGGCTTATATTGCAACTTGGATGAGAGGCTCATTGCCTCGTAAAAATATGGCGTCTCAGATCATTGAAATTGCACCTGGTTTAGACATTGAGGCTTTAACAGATGTTGCTTTGAAAGGCGCAAATGTTAAGGCTGGCATTTTGGTTGTAGAACGTCAATTTGGGTATCTAGAGTTTCATGCCGATTCTACAGCAGAAGTCAAAGCAAGTGCAGAAGCAGTATTGAAAAGTTTAGGAGCGACTCCCAAAGATACTAAGCCAGCAACTATTCTTGCTTCAAAGATAGTTACGCGAGTCGAAAACCAACATGCTTTTTTAATTAATCGAAATAAGTTAGGTTCGATGATTTTAGGAGGGGAGTCTCTTTATCTATTGGAATGCCAACCAGCATCCTACGCAATTTTAGCCTGCAATGAAGCAGAAAAAAAAGCTAATATAAAAATAATTGACTATCGTATGATTGGTGCAAATGGTCGACTTTACCTGTCTGGTAGCGAAGCTGAGATACGTAACGCGCGTGAAGCTGCTGAGTTGGCCTTACGAAAACAATGAACAATAGATGAGGCCAACTGTGGGGAAAGAAATTAGAAAAATAATACGTGAATTGTTGGTAGAAGAGATAGCTTCAATCAACAAGGAGTCAGTTTCGTTGGATCAGAAAACTACTAGAGAAGTAATAGTCTCTATCAGAACGGATGAAGATCTAATGAAATTTGTTAAAAAAATATTGAATATTGTAAGAGAAACTGATGGATTTTCAAACATTGAAAATGGGGATATTATTTTTCATTTAGATGTGCCATCATCTGCTAATTTAAATAGTAGATCTTGTACTTCTCATCCTACTTCAAACAAAATAGAAGATGGTTTGATTACAGAATATGATATAGCAAAATTGGATGAAAATATTACTGTTTTGCAGGTTTTAAAAAATGCTAAATTAACCCCTTTGGCAAAAGATGAGTTACGTAAAAAGGGGATAAAAATGGAAAGGACACAAATATGATCAGAGGAAGGGTAAAAGGCCAAATTTGGTCATCTAAACATGTTGATAAGCTTCCCAAGGGAGGGTATTTGGAAGTAGAAGTTGAAAGCGGTGAAAATATTATTGCTTACGACCCGTTAGGATGTGCCGTAGGAGAAGCGGTATTGTTAACTCAAGGTTCTGTTGCAGCCGGTTATTTTACAGAATTCAAGGCACCAATTGATTCTCTAATCATTGGTTCTATTGATGAGAAGGAGTAATGTAAATGGCAAAAACTTCTTCAAATCGATCCATTGCCGTTAGCAAACAATAGCGGCGCAAACTGGCCTAAAAGCCAAAACACAAATAGGAGAAAGTCTCATGTCCAATCAAGCTATAGGAATGATTGAAACAAAAGGTTATGTCGCATCACTTGCTGCTGCGGATGCAATGGTTAAAGCAGCTAATGTAACCATTGCTGGAAGGGAAGAGGTTGGTGATGGCCTTGTATCAGTTATCATAAAAGGTGATGTTGGCGCTGTAAAGGCAGCAACTGAAGCAGGAGCAGAAACTGCTAATGAAGTAGGAGAACTCATTTCTGTTCATGTGATACCACGGCCCCATACCGACCTAGGGAAATACTTCTCTCTTGACGGGAAATAACAATAAGATTATGCTCAATTATTTTTGAATAAAATATACAAGAATAAATATTAATGACTGAACTGAGGGTCTATTTACCAATCTTGGACTTACAACCACAGTTTGCTGCTTACTTAAGTAGTCCAACTCGTGCAAGAGGATATCCAGTTTATGCTGGTGAACATAGTTTAATTGTTGAAGTTGCACCAGCATTATCAATCCATAGAATAGTAGATTTGGCACTTAAAGCCTCACCTGACATGGAACCAGGAATTTTGTTTACTGAACGTCAGTTTGGATTGCTGGAACTCCACTCAAGCATTGAAGCTGAACTGGAGTCTGCTGGGAAAGCCATTCTGGATGGTATCAGTGCAAAACCTTCTGATCAACTACTTCCAAAGATATTGTACCGTGATATTATTGAAAATATATCAGATCAACATTCTATTATTTTAAATCGGACAAGATCAGCTTCAATGTTGATCTCTGGATCATCATTACTCGTTTGTGAAATGACTCCAGCTTTGTTTGCTTGCAAAGCAGCCAATGAGGCTGAAAGAGCTGCACCGCAAGCTATAATCAATGATGTACAAATGATTGGTGCTTCCGGAAGAGTTTTTATGTCTGGAAGAAAGGAAGATATGGTCATTGCTCAAAGTGCTATTGATGATTTGATTAAAAATAAATAGTTTTTGAGGTTAAACCTTAATATTAATACTGATTAGAATTGATAGCGTTACTAATTTTAACATCAAGGAGTTACCCCATTTTTATCATGAATTTTTCAGCAAGTTCTCCTGAGACTTTCGTAAATTCAGGCCCTTGTTCTTTGGCCAAATCAGTATCTGAATGAGAACCAATCCATGCCAATAGCGCCATTCTACGGAGCATGATGAAAGTATCTATTTCTTTTTCTTCTTCATTCGAAAGAGAACTAACATTTCTATATCCCCTCACCCAAGCATCTTTTAGTGTTTCAACTGTTGGATTATCTTCCATAAAACTGATCCCAGCAGCGAAGTCATATAGGAACCAGCCTATTCCGCAATCGTCAAAATCAATAAGGCGAGTTTTACCTTCATGAATCAATAGATTTGCTAGTCTCATATCAGCATGAATAAGACCGAACTTTCCACATCCCATTCCAAATTTTTTTATACGCTTAACAATAAGATCTTCCTGCTGAATTAGCAATTTTAAAACAGGTTTTTCCATTGCTGGTGCATCTTGCCATTTGCCCCAAATTGGCTTTGAACCAAAAAAAGCATCTATGTTCCATTCAAGCCTTTCAAAGTAATTTGGTCGATTCCAGCCAATGGAATGTATGTGGGTTTTAGCACTAATTTCACCTAGTTCTTCAAATGGTCCAACGAGATCCTGTTCTTCATTGGGTTCTTCTCCTTCAACATACTCGAACATAACCATGTAACGGTTGTTTTTCAAACCATCAACTTTGCATTGTTGAATATCTTGATTATCTCTCCCTGGAATGATGTTTGGCGTTTCAACTTCACTTTCTTTATTCAGCGCACGAGTCCAAGCTATTTCTGATGCTATAGCAAGTTTGGTGTGATAATTCTCCCGATGAATTCTTAGAATAGATCGGTAACCTTTAGACGACGAAACAAGATATGTTGCATTTTCTGAGAAATTGATCAATTTAGCTGAAGCTTCAGCGGGGACCTCCCACAATTTAAGAGATGTATTTGCTAATTCGCCAAGAAGAGATATAAGCATGTTATGAGATTGCTGACTTTCAACCATTCCATTACTCCTTTTATGTTATATTTCTTCAATTGCTTCTAGAGATTCAGGAAGAATTTGTCCGCCATCTACTATCAAAGTTTGACCTGTGATGTAGGAAGCTTCATCAGAAGCAAAAAATAATGCAGCATTGCCAATATCTTCGACCACCCCAAGACGTTTTAGAGGAATTGTAGCCGCCATTGAATCTAAATAATCTTGTCCTAAATCCCGTAATCCTTCTGTGTAAATATTACCCGGCATTACAGCATTTATTGTAGTTCCATACTTCGAAAGTTCCATCGCTGCAGTCTTCATGAATCCCAGTTGCCCTGATTTGGAAGCTCCGTAATGCGACCAGCCTGGGTACGCAGTTACTGGACCTGTTATAGATGAAGTAAGAATAATCCGCCCATTACCTTTCTTTTTAAATTGAGGAATACAGGCTTTTACACACAAAAAAGCACTTTTCAGATTTGTTTCCATAACTTTGTCCCACTCTTCTGGATCCATTTCGAATATTTTAGTTTGGGGGAATATCCCGGCATTTGCGCAAAGCACATCGACACATCCAAACTCCGATTCAGTGACTTTCACCATTTCCACTACTGCATCCCAATCAGTCACATCGCACAACTGCATTTCAGCAATCCCATTATTTGAACGGATTTCATCAACTGTTTCTTTTGCCTCAACCTCCCCTCTGGCCACCACCATCACTTTTGCACCCTGTAATGCAAATACTTTGGCAATTCCCCTGCCTATCCCTTTAGATGCACCTGTAACGATAACCGAATGCCCCTTAATGCTAGTAAACATTTTTTCTCCTTCTATATTAATTTGGTTTTGAAAAGTATAATTGTCTTATTTCACTTAGCAACTGATGCTACCAATTTTTTTGCAATATATGCAATGACTAACAGTATTATTGAGGAACCAATAGAGATAATTCCCACAGATGGGACTAAAGGCGAATAACCTGAAACCATTTTTGCATAAAGCCATTCTGGTAGTGTTGAGTCTGCTCCGGTAGTAAATAAAGATAATGGGAAATTCCCCCAACTTAAAAGAAAAGAGAACAAACCAGCAGAAATGACTCCAGGAATTAGCAATGGTACTGTGATTTCACGCATAATTGTCCAGGTTGATGCTCCCAGATCTCTAGCCGCCTCCTCAAGAGCAGGATCAAAGCTGTATGCTCGTATTGCTATTATTAATGTTGATATTGGAGCTATCCATACAAGATGAGCCACTACAGCAGTTTTCCAAGAAGGTATTAATCCAATGGAGTTAAACCAAATCAACAACGCCAGACCCAGAACTGCTTGTGGGAAAAAAATTGGTAAAATTATGATTTTTTGAAACGCGTTTCTATACTTCCAATGATATCTTGCATATGCCAATGCCCCGAAGAAACCAACTAGCATTGAAATAACGGTGACAATTATAGCTATTTTCAAAGATGTTTCAACCAAATCTGCGACTGTTGAACTTTGTACTGCCCGCAAATACCAATGCGTGGCATACCTGCGGATTGGGAATGTCAAATATCTAGTTTTTGAGATTGAAGCGAAAAAAACGGAAACAAGTGGTAGATATAGAAAGACAATAACCAAAACTCCATACGCATTAAGAAAGAACACCGTTTTTCGTGATGATCTCATTAACGTCTTCTCCCCATCATCGAATCTAAATCTATCTTAGAAATCGAAAAAAATGCAAGAATCCCTATAATCAGAATCAAGATCATTGCTAAGGCTGAACCAAGTGGCCAATTCTGGCCGTACGTGAACGCTGTTTCTACCTCGTCTGTAAAAACAATTATGGCCTGCCCACCTAACAATTTAGATTCAGCCAAAGCCCCCGCGGCTAGAACAAAACTGAGAAGAGAGCCAACAACAATTCCAGGGGAAGCTAGTGGCAAATCAATTTCCCAAAGTATTCTAAACGGTGATGCTCCAAGATCCTCTGCTGCTTGACGAGCATCTTCAGGAATCATGGCAATACCTTGTGCCAAAGGAAAAAGCATGAATGGGAAATAAACATAAATAAGTCCAAACACGATGATCGGCCCATTATAAAGAACACCCTCAAGTCTTAAGCCCCACCAAGTCCTTAAATACCCATCAATCAAACCACCTTTCATCAAAGTTAAAACCCAACCAAAAAGTCGAATGTTTTCTGAAACAATAAGGGTCATAGCTACAGCAATCGTTAGGACAAGTGTAAACTTGCCAAAGACTTTTGCCATACCAAAAGCTAGCGGCCAACAAATCAAGAACAATATAACTGTTGAAATAAAAGCCATTGCAACCGACCAGAGTAAAGATTTGTAATAACCCTGTTGAAAAAAATCAGCATATGCGGAAAAATCTGGAACGTTCATGATACTGAATACCTTTGGTGGCATGATAGAAAATACAGCAACTACAACTAACGGAGCAAGAAAACTAACTGCAAGTAGCAATACCATCGGTAAAGATGTTAGCGTGCCAAGTTTGTTATCTAAACGTTCCATACTTAATCGTTAGGTATAAAGTGTGTATGTTTTATGTCCCAACCAATTACCACTGTCGCTCCAAGTTTTCCTTTAAAACGATCTTCGCGTAATTTCTCTATAATAACACGCGAATCGTCCAAAGTATCAACCTCATATTGAATGCGTGAACCAAGTTCATATTCCGCTCTCAAATAACCCCGGATCTGAAAATCGTTAGTTTCTTTTGCTTTATTAAATCGTACAAATTCTGGGCGAACCATTAACGTCCCTTTTGCTTTTTTGGAATATTTTTTTTGTTTGTCCTTTGTTAAAACACTGGAACGAATTTCAACACCATCTATCTTGATATCACCTTTAGAATCGCATTTAAAATCAAACATATTAACTTCACCCATAAAGCTGGCAACGAAACGACTTACTGGCTTAGAATATATTACCTCAGCAACATCTATTTGCTCAAACTTTCCCGAATTCATTATGGCAATCCTGTCAGACATAACCATAGCCTCTTCTAGAGAGTGCGTAATATAGACGAACGTCTTACCTGTTCTTTCATGAAGATCCACTAGCTCCTTCTCTAATGTTTTTCTCAGTCGATAATCAAGTGCGGATAAAGGCTCATCAAAGAAAATTATTTCAGGATCAAAAGCCAAAGCCCTAGCTAGTGCAATTCTTTGCTGCTCACCTCCAGAACACTGGCTAATGCGTTTATTGTAAAAACTTTTAGGTAAATGAAGGAGTTCCAAAAGCTCCAGGGCACGCTTACTCCTTACTTTTGGAGAGACTCCTTTTATCTTGAGTGGAAATTCAATATTTTGGCCTACGGATCTGTGTGGGAAAAGAGCAAGGGATTGGAAAACCATACACGTAGGTCGTTTGTTCGCAGGAGTTTGATCAATCCTTTCATTGCGAAGCCAAATTGTCCCTTCGGTGGGCTCGTCCATACCTACCATTAAACGAATTAGGGTGGTTTTACCACTACCAGAAGGGCCTACGATAGTAAGAAATTCACTCTCAAATATTTCAAGATTTATATTATCCAAAGCTGTAAAATCATCGAAGCGCTTTACAACATCTTTTAGATATAAAATAGGAGTTGTGGGCATTAATTAGTTGATGCTTAAAAATAGTTATAAATATAATAATATCAATAGTATATATAATCAAGAGGTGTTATAATACTGCACTCTTCTTCTAAAGTCATAAAACCCAGCAATTTCGCATTTCAAAAAGCTAATTCCAATGAAAGGCTAATCACTTGTTCTTTTTTAAATCTGCTTTCTAATGAGTGGTTTGAGTGAGCAATTAAATCCAAGACACCCCATTTACCAGCTAGGCAAGATCATCGACTGGGAATCTCTTGAGAATGATTTTACCCGTCTATACAGTCACAGAGGTCGTCCAGCCAAACCGGTTCGTTTAATGATCCCCTGTTTCTCTTAAATCAACTGCATGATCTTAGTGACGACCAAGTGGTTGAACGCTGGGTTGATAAACACTACTGGCAGTTTCTCAGCGGAGAGCATGAACTTCAGTGGTCTGCGCCGGTTGCCTCATCGGATCTCACCCATTTCCGCAAGCGAATTGGTAAAAAGGGTGCCGAGAGTATCTTGAGACTATCTGTAGACCTCTTCCATCCCAAAATCAAACAGGAAGAAGTAGTAGTTGACACCACAGTTCAGGAAAAAAGCATCACCTATCCTACAACGCAAAACTGGCCAAGAAGGTCATAGGCACCCGCAGGGTGATTGCCAACAAGGAAGATATTGCCTTAATGCAAAGTTACAGCCCTACTGCTCCGGGCCTGCTTCTTCAGGCATCCAACCGAGAATCTACCAGGCTAAAGAAAAAAGCCCTAAAAGCAACCAGAAGAATCCGGTCAATCGGTCGAGTTATGCTACGTGAGCTACTACGCAAGATGAACGATTAACAGCTAAGACCAACATGTTGAGACCCTGCTAAATGCCTCCAGCATTTTGTTTCAGCAGAAAAATGATAAAGATAAAATCTACTCTCTCCATGAACCTCACGTTGAATGTATTGCCAAAGGCAAAGCTAACAAGGCCTATGAATTCGGGGACAAGGTCTCTATTGACAGATCAAGAGACATCGGAATTATACTTGGTGCTCTAGCCCTACCGGGAAGTCCCTGTGATGGTCATACCATCGATGTGCTACTCAAGCAACTCAAACGAATTAATGGTACACAGGCTGAAATCCTGATCGTTGATCACGGATATCCAGGAGAAAAATATTTTGGAAAAACTCAGTTCTTGACTGCTTCACTACCAACTCAAGACGACACTGAATACAAAAAGCGTAAACAAAGCATACGATTCAGAAAAAGAGCTAGCATAGAGGCCTCAATCAGTCATTTAAAACAAGATTGCCGCTTCGGCAAATGTTTCCTAAAAGGTGTAATTGGAGACCAAACTAACTTAACACTTGCTTATACAGACTTTAGCCTAAGAAACTGGATCCGGTCTAGACTGGATATCTTTTTCAACCTGTTTTATAAAACAATCAAAAACATGAGTCTGCAGTGACTTCGACCATTTATCCAGTTACTTTTTTATCACGAACTGTTTTTTAGGCATCAACTAATTAATTCTAAAATTAGTGAATGGAGACTCAGAAAATATTCTTATCCAAGCCTCCATTCAAGTTACATTACCCGCGTTTTGCTGAGTTGTATATTTTACCCAACTCATCATATGAAGGAACAACATCATAATCTAAGGAGCGGTCCATTTCTTCGGACAAACTGTCCCACTGAATAGCATCAAGTTCTTTAGAACTGTACATAGAGAAAACCTTTTTGTCACCCATTTGTGCAACAGGATTATAGGTCCCTTCTGCAAAACCTACTGCCTTAGCGATTTCAGGTTTCTGGACGAACTCTAAAAAGTCTTCTGCCAAACTTGTAGGGTTAGGATTATTGACCAATGAAGTCAACTCAATCCAAACAATACCCCCTTTCCCACCGACTGGGCCAGTATTCGGGGTAATTCCTCTTATATTAGTTGCACCATCAAGACGTGCTGGAGAAGCGGTATAAGTGCCGCCTGTAAAATAGGCGTCAATTTCACCATTTATTAGTGCTGTATTCATTGCAACAAGATCATCGGTCAAAAGTTTCGCTCCTCCGAATATACCTTTGGCGGTTTTTCTGAATTTATTTAAACCAGCCGAATCCATCTTAGTAAATGGATTTTGGTCACCTGTCAAGCACATGTGCATTATATTCCAATTGTCGTAAGTTAGAACTCCGTAACGTCCTTTCATCTTAGAATCTAAAAACAACTTAAAGCCTTGATCTTCTGCATATTTCCTACTAATTTTGTTCGTGTTAACTACAAAACTAAACGGGCCAAAACGCTGGGTCATCCCGATTAAGGCTCCATTATCTGCAAACGCTAGTGGATATGGTCCTTGGAATTCAGGAAGCATTTTTTCAAAATAAGGCAAGAATCTTTGCTTATTTAAAGGTTTAATTAGTTTTTCAGGATAAAGCTGAGCTTTAGCCCAAGGCTGATTGACATTAATCAAGTCCCATACTTTAACCTCACCAGCTCTTAACTTATTGATCATATCAGGGTCAGATGTACCGCTCTCTGCTCTGATAGTAGCATCTGGGTTTTTAACTCTGAATGGCCCCAAAACATCATCAGAATTGTACCCTTCCCAACAGAGAATGTTGAGTTGGTCATTACGCGCAGCCTGAAGTTGTCCCAATGGTCCCAGCATAGTCAGTCCTGCTGCCCCAACAATGCCTTTTGTAAATGATCTTCTACTCAGTTTCATACTGTCTCCTATTTTGAGTGATAATGATGCGCAGAATGTAATAATTACTTTGATTTCATTTAGACATTCACTATTGTGAAATCGTTAAGAGATTATACGGGTAAAAACTCGTAAATTTTCACATGGATAATCTGCCCTACACCTTGCCAATTCAAAATTTGAATTGTTGAACACAAGTTCCATGGCATATAACTGATTTTACAAGAACATCTTTTAGCAAAATATAGATTTTATGAATAAAATTTACCTACTCAAACAAAATTTTAGTTTTCTCTGCTAAAACACAAAGCTTTTTTCAAGCTTTGATCATAAAAGCTACAGCTCAATTCAAAGATAAGGACATTCTATAAAAATTAGATTATTAATACAACACTTAATTGCAATATAATTTATCATGCTGATATTATTATATATATTACAAATACAATTTCACTGCATTAAGAGATAAAGCATTGGAGAATCTTTTTTAACATCAAATATGTCTCAAATCAATTCATCTTGACTCTTGCTTAGAATTTACCAGACTCTATTCAGGGGGCCGTTAATGGGAGCTGGAGCCCTAATGATTGTGGATGAAATTTTAAAGGAATTTGTCGAGTGGAGACTTGCTGGTCTAGGCATTATTCTTGTTTTGTTCATCATTTTATGGCCAAAAGGTCTATCGGGCTTTGTTGATTTAATTAACCAGAAATATTTTTTAAATAGAAAGTTGAAGAAAAATTTAGCTTAATTAATATTAAGCAATATATTTTAATTAGATAATTTGATGAAACATTCAATATTAGTTGTATAATAGATTAATATTATCGCAACAATTTTAAGGAAAAATTATGTCAAACACTCATAAACCGGAAATTCAAAATATAAAAGTTGATGGATACAACATTGTCAGTTACAGCTATGGCAAGGGAGAACATGTATTGTTCTTGTTAAACGGAGGTCCTGGTTTACCATGCGATTATTTGCGAGATCCACATATCCATCTTGTTGAAGAAGGGTATCGTATTGTTGCATTTGACCAGCTAGGTTGTGGAAATTCTGATAGACCTGAAGATGTTAGTTTATGGAATATAACTCGATATGTTGAAGAGGTCGAAACAGTTCGTAAAGAGCTTGGTATTGTTAATTTTCACTTATTAGGTCAATCATGGGGTGGATGGTTGAGCATTGAATATGCTTTAACTTATCCTGATGAAATAAGATCATTAATATTGGCAAATACTTGTGGAGATTTACAGCATCTTACTACTGAATTAAATCGAATGAGAGAAGCATTGGGCAGTGAGACAGTTGCCATGATGCTTCATCATGAAGCCATGGGTACGATTGATCATCCAGAATATCAAGCAGCAATAACAATTTTGAATTATCGTCATGTTTGCAGACTTAAAGAATGGCCATCTTCACTTTTAGCTTCTGTAGATGATTGGAACATGGGTCCCTATGGTACAATGCAGGGACCTAATGAGTTTTTATATATTGGAAACTTAAAGGACTGGAACCGTATTTCAGACATGGATAGTCTAGAGATGCCTACACTAATTATAACTGGTACTCATGATGAAATTGGTCCTGCATGTGCTTCTCGTATGAATAATGTACTTCCTAATTCAGAAGTTGTAGTATTTCATAACAGTTCACATGTACCTTTTTATGAGGAGCCAGACCTATATTTTAAAGAACTGCAAATTTTTCTCTCTAAAAATTAACAATTAAATTTAAGATAATTAATATAAAAAAAAGAATCCTATTATGATTTTTCCGATATTATTGGTGATTTTTAGTTGAAAGTCCTCAATTTCCGTTCAAAGTACGCTGCCCCCGGGGGGTCTCAATCCATTCGACCAAGAGCCTTTAAACCTGCATAGAGCGCCTCGTCGGCAACGATGCTCATCGGAAGTTGCTCTTCTTCTGCTGTGCTCTTGATAACCTTAACTATGTCTGGGTGCAGAGTGAACGTAATCTTGCTCCTTTTATTGCGCCAGACTTGTCGCGTGAGTTTTTTTTGACTTTCCATTTAACCTCCAAAAATCAACATTTATTAACATTTCGCTGAAGGCAAAAGAACAGATTATTAAACTGAACATTTACCATAGAATAAGTCTACCCATTGTATTTACTTGGCAAACCAGGTACATCCAGCAGGCTGAAGTATTCGGCTCTTTCTCGGGTCATACTACCATCATATTCTCGTATTGCGGCACGCTCGTCCCTTTGGAACTGAAGTTCCAGGATGTCATCTTTCTGCTGAAGCCGGCTAATTTGGCTAATTTGGCTAAATTCAGTGGGAACAGTGTTCTGAAAATTAGCCGATTTAGCCGATTTAGCCAGGGTAAAGGCTTCCTCTCGGTAGCGTCTCCTCAACTCCTTCAAGCTCGCCATCAACTTTTCTTAATTGAAGGGTGGAGCAGGATAACTTTTCTGTTCTTCCAGTTTCTGATTTGTATCCATCCATAGGTGCAAAGGATTTCTACCGCTGCGTCTCGTTCCTTCTTGCTTCTAATACACCGAGGCCCAATCTGCAATAGGTCACTTAATTTCAATGGCTCTTCGTCGTCCTGTTTCAGTTTCTTTAGCCAATCCAGCAGATT
>ENA-ORDI01000942-ORDI01000942.1-marine-metagenome-genome-assembly--contig:-NODE-942-length-17462-cov-6.902617_pt1 | contig 17462 bp, 14 predicted proteins | sample MGYA00248628_ERZ508525 | MGnify/ENA primary metagenome ERZ508525 (study PRJEB26195, sample SAMN05422138) | marine metagenome | isolation source: East of Porto Seguro, South Atlantic Ocean | place... | reverse complement strand
GTTCAATAAACGCGCCGTAGTCCGTCAAGGATACCACTTTGCCACTCACCTGCAGGCCTACCGGGTAGAGCTCAGGTGCTTTGAGCCATGGATCTTCTGTGATCTGCTTCATTCCCAAAGAAACCCGCTCGTTCTCTCTGTCGTATTTCAAGACCTTCACTTGGATCTCATCGCCCACCTGAAACAATTCAGAAAATTTTGAGGAACACTACATACACAGGTCACCATACTTTCCACGATAAAGAAAGTGGAGTAACAATTAGTAATAAGAATCTTCCACTTATTGATAAAAAACTATTCTATGATGTTCAGAAGAGAATGGATAATCATATAGGTGGTCGACAAGTAAAGAAAACTTATTTATTAAGAGAGATAATTCATTGTCCGTGTGGAACTCAAATGAATGTTAGAGGAGTAACAAAAACTCAAAAGTATCCTCTCTATATTTGTAGAAACCAAGAAAGAACCTATAAGAAATACAAACAAGTTTGTGATGATTGTGTTCCAATGAGAAGTGTTGGAATGGAACCTGTAGATAATTTTGTATGGGATAGATTATTACACACATTAACTCAATCTTCTTTGATTAAAGAATCAGTAAAGAAAGAAATTCTTGGTAAGAAATCCACTTACGGAAAGAGAGATATCAAAAAGAAACTAAATGGTTGGAAAGTTGAGAAAGATAAACTCGATGAGATGAGATTAGAACTTGAGAAAGAGTATTATAGTGGTAAGATGGATAAAGATAGATATAAAACTCTGGTTGGTAGTGTTAACCAAAGAGAAAATGAAATTGATACTGAGATTTCAATCAAACAAACCGAATTAGATTCAATTCTTCAGAAAGATAAATGGTTAGATTGGATTGAAATTCATTTGAATAATGTTGAAGATTTAAACCTCATTTCTGATATCAAAGAAAGAAAGAAAATCATCAAAGAATACATTGATAAAATTGGATTGGATTGGGATGAACAATCAAAACAACACACCCTAACAATGAGTTTTAAACTACCACTCGTAAATGATGGAATTAGTTATAAAAAAGGAAAGTCGAATCAGTTTTTAAAAGATAGAAAAGGATTTAAGAAATACGATATTACTGACGGAGAAAAGGAGTTGATTACTCCTTACTTACATCAAAACTCATTCAACCGTCACCGACTTAGCTAAATTTCGAGGCATATCCACATCACACCCACGAATGACAGCCAAATGGTAGGCCAGTAATTGTAGGGGAATGGAAGCCAGGATGGGAAATACCCGGGGGTGACATTGGGGAATTTCTATGATATGATCGGACAGTTTTTCCAGCTCTTTGGATTTCTTGTCAGTCAAAATAATAATACGTCCCTTGCGGGCCTGGACTTCCTGGATATTGGATAACACTTTTTCATATGTCTGGTCATGAGGAACGATAAATAAGACAGGCATTTTTTCATCAATAAGCGCAATAGGGCCGTGTTTCATTTCTGCTGCAGGATACCCTTCTGCATGGATGTAGGAGATCTCTTTCAGCTTTAATGCTCCTTCTAAAGCCACAGGGAAATTCACTCCCCGCCCCAAGTAAAGAAAATTATCAACTTTTTCGTACTCCCAAGCAATTTTTTCAATAACCTTTGTATCTGATAATATAGTTTTTACATCTTTTCCAACATTAGCTAATGCTGTGGATAATTTCATGCCCTGTTGTTTAGACATGCCCTTTTTCCGTCCCAAAAGCAGGGCCAGCATGGTGAGTACTGTTACTTGAGCAGTAAATGCTTTGGTGGAAGCAACGCCAATTTCTGGTCCGGCATGTGTGAAAACACCACAATCGGTAATCCTAGTTATGGAACTGCCCACAACATTACAAATACCTAAGGTGAGGCCACCCTTTTGCTTGGCTTTTTTAATAGCGGCCAATGTGTCTGCAGTTTCCCCTGACTGGCTAATGGCAATAATTATTGTTTCATTATCTATAATGGTTCGTCGGTAACGAAATTCAGAAGCATATTCAACATAAACAGGAATACCAGCATATTCTTCCAACAAATATTTACCAATAAGTCCAGCATGCCATGATGTTCCACAGGCAGTGATATAAAAACGTTTGGCATTTTCAATGCGCGTCATATAATCTGAAAGTCCGCCAAGAAAAGCATTTCCTTTATCGACCTGCAGTCTACCGCGCATGGTGTCTGTTATTGTATTTACCTGTTCGTTAATCTCTTTGAGCATAAAATGAGAGAAATTGCCTTTTTCAATCTCTTCTAAATCATGCTCAATAATGGAAATATCCTTGTAGACTACTTTTTTATCTTTTATCTGCGAAATGGTATAACCGTCATTTTTTAATACGACCATTTCACCTTCATCCAGATAAACAACATTACGGGTGTGCTCGATGATGGGTGAAGCATCACTGGCAACAAAATATTCACCTTCTCCTACACCCAAAACCAATGGACTACCATGCCGGGCAGCAACCATTATTTCAGGTTCATCCTTGCAAATTGCCACGATTCCATAAGCGCCAACCACTTGCTGCAGTGCCGCTTGCACGGCTTCCGGAAATGATAAGCCATCTGTATAATAAATTTTTGAAATTAACTGTACCAGAACTTCAGAATCTGTTTCACTCTGAAACGTTACACCTTCTTTTTCCAATACCTGTTTAAGCACATTATAATTTTCGATAATGCCGTTATGTATGAGTGCTATTTTACCATCTTGATCTGTATGGGGGTGGGCATTGATATCATTGGGTTCGCCATGGGTAGCCCAGCGGGTGTGGGCCATACCAACAGTGCCATTTAATACATGATCATCCACTTCAGATTCCAAAACAGAAACTTTCCCTGCTTTTTTCAGTAAATGCAATTGATCATCGCCAATAACAACCAATCCAGCTGAATCGTAGCCCCTGTATTCAAGGCGCTTAAGCCCATTGATTAAAATGGGTACAGAATCTTTGTTACCGAAATATCCGACTATTCCGCACATGTGCTAAATTCTCTCCTTTAAGTGAATATATCTACAGATATACATTATTCCCATTCAATAGTTCCGGGTGGTTTCGACGTCACATCATAGACCACCCTGTTGATTCCTTTTACTGAATTTACTATGCGATTTGAAATCGTTGATAAAACATCGTCCGGCATGCGGTACCAGTCCGCTGTCATGCCATCGCTGCTGGTAACAGCCCGCAATCCAAGAAGATTTTCATATGTCCGTTGATCGCCCATAACGCCGACTGTCTTCACCGGAATCAGAACTGAAAAGGCTTGCCAGATTTCATCATAAATACCAGCCTCATGTAGGCAATTCATATAAATATCATCAGCTTCCTGAAGTATTGCAATGCGTTCTTTCGTTATTTCACCAATGATACGTACAGCTAATCCTGGCCCTGGGAATGGATGACGTCCAACCAATTTTTCTGATAATCCCAATTCTCTGCCAACTTTTCGAACTTCATCCTTAAATAATTCCCGCAATGGCTCCACAAGTTCAAATTCCATGTCTTTAGGGAGTCCGCCAACGTTATGGTGGCTTTTAATCACATGGGCAGACTTGCCGTGACTGACACCGCTCTCAATGACATCAGGATATAATGTCCCTTGCGCTAAATAATCAACTTTTCCAATTCTACCTGCAATATTCTCAAATGAGCGGATGAACTGTTCACCTATGATCTTTCGTTTTTTTTCAGGGTCTTCTACTCCATATAACTTTTCAAGAAATTTTTCAGATTCATCGAACAATTGAATATTCACACCTAATCCATCTTTTAATGTATGCACACATTGCGCAGCTTCATTTTTACGCATCAGCCCGTGATCGATCAAAACCAAATCACATCTATCCCCTATCGCCTTGTGCATCAACGCAGCTACAACAGATGAATCCACGCCGCCGCTGACTCCGCATAAAACATGACCATCACCCACTTGTGATTGAATTTTTTCTATCCGATCATTTATAAAATTCCCCGCAGTCCAGTTTGGATCACATGCTGAAATTTTAAAGAGGAAATTATTAATGATCGTTTCTCCAAAGGTCGTATGGACAACTTCAGGGTGAAATTGCGTCGCATAGCGTTTACCGTCCGGTGAACACATGGCAGCAACGATTGCATTAGATGATTCAGCCAATACAGACCAGCCTTCAGGTACTTTTGTTACTTTATCCATATGGCTCAACCAGACTTGCGAACCATCTTCAACTTGATCTAATAAAGCATTTGAATTTTTATGATGGATTTTGGCAAAACCGTACTCACCTTTAGTTCCCGGTTCAACTTTTCCTTCATAGTGATGGGCTAACAACTGTAACCCATAGCAAATACCCAAAATGGGGATATCCATATCGAATACACCCGTATCAAACTCAGGAGAATCATCAGCGAATACACTTGCCGGTCCTCCTGAAATAATGACTGCTTTTGGTTTTCTGGATTCAATATTAGCCACAGAAACATTCGGTGGTAATATTTCTGAATACACATTTTGTTCACGAATACGCCGGGTAATCAATTGCGTATATTGGGAGCCAAAGTCCAAAATAACGACACCTCCGTGATGAATATTGCTCATGAAAAATCCCAGCTCATTAATTCATCAAGAAAATCATGATTCGTTAACCTGTAATGAATCGGTGTAATACTTACATAGCCATCTAAGACTGCATTATGATCCATATGTGATTCTTCATCCGGCGCAATCATTTGTCCTGTCATCCAATAATATACCCTGCCTTTGGGATCTACCCGTTTTTCAAAACGATCTCTAAAAGCAACATTGCCCTGCTGTGTGATTTTGTATCCTTTGATTTCATCTTCTGGTATTGCCGGCACATTCACATTTAAAAATGTTTTTTCAGGTAATCCTTTCTCCAAAACACGTGAAACCACTGCTTTAGCTGCAGCTTTAGCACCAGCAAAGTCGCTATCACCAAATGAATTCAAGCTTACAGCAACCGAGGGGATATTCAGCATTGTACCTTCTGTGGCAGCTGACACAGTGCCGGAATAGATAATATTTGTTCCTGTATTTGAACCAAGATTTATTCCCGAAACAATAATATCCGGTTTTTCTTCTAACAAAGCCTGTGTGGCAATTTTTACACAATCGGAAGGTGTTCCATCTACGGAAAACCCTTTAAAACCATTACTTCGCCTTACTTCATCTACACGAAGGGGATCGCTGATCGTAATAGCATGACCAACTGCGGACCGTTCCCTGTTCGGCGCAACAACGGTGACATCCCCAAGCTCTGACATTGCTCCCCATAATGCCTTGATTCCCGGAGCGTAAATGCCATCATCATTTGTTACCAAGATACTTGTTTTATTCATGTCAGGATGCGTATCAGGTTTGCCAGGGTTGATTTCATTTCTTCCCTGGAAACAATGTGGTCTACAAATCCTTTTTGCTGAAGGAATTCAGCCCGTTGAAAACCTTCCGGTAAATCCTGGCCGATGGTTTGTTTGATGACTCGCGGACCAGCAAATCCGATTAATGCACCCGGTTCAGCAAGAATAATGTCGCCCAGCATGCCGTAGCTCGCTGTAACACCACCGGTGGTTGGGTCAGTCAAAATGGGAATGTATAATCCTCCTTCATCAGAAAACCGGGCTAACTTGGAACTGGTCTTTGCCAATTGCATCAAGGATAATGCACCTTCCTGCATGCGGGCGCCGCCGGAGGCACATACAATAATTAACGGCAATTTATGCTCCCGGGCATATTCAATCGAGCGGGACACTTTTTCGCCCACCACAGAACCCATACTGCCGCCGATAAATCCAAAGTTCATGATTGCTAATACTATGCTATGTTCATTAATGGATCCTGTATAACAATTAATCGCATCCTTATGACGCGTTTTTTCCTGGGCTGTTTTAATCTGTTCTGTATATTTCTTTTTTGCTTTGAACTCTAAGGGATCAGTCGATTCAATATCAGCAAACAATTCCTTCGCTGAACCGCTATCAAGAAGAATATCTAAATAAAGATCTGAAGAAACACGGAAATGATGGTCACAATGCCTGCAGACAGAATGGTTTTTTTCCAATTCCGGACGATATAAAATTTCGCCGCAGGAAGGGCACTTTTCCCATAAACCATCGGGAATAGACTTTTTTTTCCGTTCTTTTATTTTTTCTTCTTTTCGTTTAAACCAAGGCATATGTAACTGCTTTTCTGTACATAACTATCGCGTTTTCGCCGTTAGAGTAATATTGTTCTCGCACACCGATTTCTTCGAAATTAAATTCACTGTATAACTTAATTGCCGGCAAATTGGATACGCGCACTTCTAAAAATACATCTGTTTCAGTACCTAGTTCATGCAAAGTGTGCTGCAACAATTTTTTTCCATAGCCTCGATGCTGAAAAGGTAAATCTATAGCAATATTCAAGATCTGGGCTTCATTTTTTACAACTCGAACCATGATATATCCCATGATCTTTTCTTCAATTTCAACATAAACCAATTTTCCATTTTCTTGTTTTAATTCCTGTTGAATTTGATCTTTGTTCCAGGGATGTCGAAAAACTCTGTTTTCAATTGCAGTAATGCCACCTACATCATGTTCACTGGCACGCCTGATCATGCCGGTTTATTCATTTCGAAAGGTGCAATATAGTTTGGAACCAACGTGTACGGTTTTTTCTCAACCCATTCTTCAAAATGATTTAACGCCAGTGCGCCTACATTTTTTGCCGACGGTTGTACTTTTTTTGCTTTTTCATGATCTTCGAGAAATTTATCACAATTCACATGGACACATATTTTATTTTCAACCTCTGACTTTAAATCAGCCCATTTGTTTACAGCTGGGTCTGAAATAAGCTGACCTGCTCCTGAAAATAATTGGTGAAAGATCATATCCCGGTGAGAAAATAATAAAACGTAAAATTCTTCATCATGATTTCTCTCAGAAGCAATTGCTTGCAATGTTGGCACAGGAATAATCGGCAGATCGTGGCTGTAAGCGAGTCCTTTGGTGAAACTTAATCCGATCCTCAATCCTGTAAATGATCCGGGACCGATGGATACTGCAATACCATCCAATATATTTAATGAAAATTTTGTTTTATCCTGCAATGTTTTATAAAACATGGGCAATGATGTAGCGTGCTGGCGGGGAATATTTTCTTCTTCGACCGCTTGCATAACTCCATTTTCATAATAGGCGATACCACACATTTCTGTAGCCGTTTCTATGGCCAGAATGTTCAAGGCGTCCAGCCTTCGATAACCAATGATCTACTATCGGGTTTTTCTGGAATTCGCTTGAATTCAATTTTTATGGCATCATAAGGAACGACTTTTACAATTTTCTCTGACCATTCGATTATGGTGATTGCTCCATCAGGTTCTAAATACTTTTCTCCGCCAATATTGAAAAAATCTTTTTCATTTTCCAAACGATAACAATCCACATGATTCAATAATAAATGTTCACCTTGGTATTCGCTAACCAGTTTAAACGTGGGTGAGCCCACATTATCCTTGATACCCATGCCGCGGGCAAATCCTTGAGTGAATGTCGTTTTTCCACTGCCAAGTTCTCCTGTCATAGCTATCACACATGGACTTTGAATTTTGGCAGCCATTTCAGATGCAAAATTCTGTGTTGCGGAAACAGTTTCCAAATTTATCGTAAAATAATCATTCATGGGAACTACTTCAGGATTTGCTGCGCATTGTTACTACCGGCACCATCATTTCTTCCAATGAAATTCCTCCGTGCTGGAAACTGTCTTTCAATCGATTTTCATATTTATGCTGCTGGTTGGGATAGAGAAAAAATACATCTTCTTTGGCGATGAGATACGTGGTTTGATGCATTAAGTCCATTAGTCGATAATCTGCTGGCCGGCGGATTATCAAAGCATGTTTCTCATTGGTGTTCAAATTCCGGCCGATCTTGTAGCGAACACCCTTTGATGTTTCTTTATCAGCGCCGACCAAGACTCCCTTTGATACTTGAGCGCTACCATGATCACTGGTCATAATAACCGTAAAGCAATCCCGGCTCAAATCCCTTAATAGAGAAAATAGCCAGGAATGCTCAAACCACGTTCGAATCGCTGTTCTATAACCCGATTCATCAGGAACCATTTCCTTCAATACATCCGATTCAGCCCGCTTGTGGGCCAGCATATCCACAAAATTGACAACCAGTCCTAAAACATCCATATTCTTTATTTCTGAATAATGGGATTGAAATCTTTTGCCTTGGTCAGCCGTATTAATCTTCTCATAGCGCAGCGTTTTCTCTTTGAATCCGGCTTTATCCAGTGCGAACCGCAACATTTTTTTCTCATGCTGATTTAAACTTTTGGCGTGGTTTTCCATATCATGTAATTGTTCTGGAAATCGCTTAACAAATTCATCGGGAAACATTCCGGAAAAAATTGCATTGCGGCTAAAGGGTGTGGCTGTAGGTAAAAGTGAAAATTGATAATCAAATGTGATATCGTAGTACGGGTTTAGAAAATCCTGAACTACCTTGAATTGATCATAGCGTAAGGCATCAATAACCAATAAACACATTTTATTATGCTGATCAATTTCCGGTTTTACGAATGTTTTAAAGACATCATTGGATAATACCGGGCGTTCATCATTATATAACCAGTTCTTATAATTTGCTTCAATGAATTTGACGAATTCGCTATTGGCAGATTGCATTTGCTCTGCAAGTATATCACCGAGACTAATATCCGGATGATTATCAAATTCTAATTGCCATTTTACCAATCGCGTATAGATGTCCCACCAATCATCCGCTGACATTTCTTCCTGCAGTCTGAACTGAATTTTCTGAAATTCCTGTAAATAACCGCTGGTGGCGTGCTCCTCCCGAATTTTGGATTGTTCCAATACTTGCTTACAGGCCATGAAGATCTGGGTGGGATTCACCGGTTTAATTAGGAATTGAGCCACTTTTTCGGAAATGGCTTCATCCATGAGATCTTCTTCTTCACTCTTGGTAATCAGAATTACCGGAAGTCCCGGTTTAATCTCTTTGATCTCACGGAGGGTGGTCATGCCGTCTTTCCCGGGCATAAATTGATCCAGGAGAATCAAATCATAGGGATCTTGTCCAACCATGGTAACAGCGTCTTGGCCGTTGGTGGTTTTGGACATTCGATACCCTTTTTCTTCCAGGAAAAGAATATGGGGTTTCAGGTGGTCAATTTCGTCGTCGACCCAGAGGATTTTTCCACGATTTCCAGTCATAAGAGACTTGAAAAGTACCGACTTCTAATGATTGCCTGAAATGTTATTCGGTTAATGCTTTTCAGCAAAGGGGAACTCGCCCTCATCCACTAAATCTCTATATTCCGGAAAACGCTCTAAAAATGGGCCGGCGATATAGGGGCAGGAAGGTACCACACGATAACCATTTTCGCGGGCGTATTCAAAGGCGTGCTTCAAAATTGAAGTGGAAATGATGCCCCCTCGATATGGATCGGGTGTGTAAATATGGTAAAAGTCTAAAATATCCCCTTTCACAGCATACATTAATGCTGCTTCATATTTTCCGCATTGCCATACGAAACGGTGGTGAGCTTTATCGTGCTCGATCATATTACTTCGTCGTCATCGTCCATACGCCGTCCCAATCCTTGTCCGGCGGATTTTCTTTAAAATGATTACAGCGGAAAATATACACTTTACTGGGTGTTGTGGGTCTAGTGGGAAATTCATCTTCTAACTTTGCAGACTCTTCAAACTTTTTCAAGGCATCGTTCCATTTTTGAGCATTATACAATTCAAGGCCTTCATGGAATATCACTAACATTTTGGACGTTTCATCATCTAATTGGCCTTTTTCAGACAAGAGTTCGTAAACGTGTACCGGGACTTTTTTCCCTTTTACGCGGACGTAATCCAATGTGCGCCATTCAAAATCATCTTTCACTTTTTCATATGTATTCTCTGCAACTTGAATATATATACCATACTGCTTAGCGGATGATTCTAAACGAGCAGCAACATTTACCGGGTCTCCCATCATGGTATAATTCATGCGCATTTCTGAACCCATATTCCCAGTGACCATATGACCGGAATTCAGCCCGACGCGATGACGAAGATTATGAACAATATCGGGCTTATCTTCTTCCTGGCTCCATTTTTCTCTTAAATCAACGATTCTTTTCTCCATTGCCAATGCAGTTTTGCAAGCCAATAATTCATGATCTTCCACGGGAACGGGTGCGCCATAAAACGCCACGATGGAATCGCCAATATATTTATCTAATGTTCCTTGATGATCCAAAAGTATGTTGGTCATTTCAGTTAAATAATCGTTCATTAATTTTACCATGGCTTCCGGTTCCATTACTTCTGAAAAAGCTGAAAAACTCTGAATATCAGAAAAGAATGCTGTATGATAGCCGGTATTGCCACCTAATTTGGGTTCTTGTTTTTCTTCATACATCTGATCAATTAATTCTGGAGATATATAAGCCCCAAACGTATCCTTAAGGAATTTTTTATCTTTCTGTTCATTCAAAACACGATATAAAATATTGCTGACATAAGTAATTCCAATGCCAACTATGGGTGTCACCATAGGTAAAACATAGCTTTCCCCAATGCCGGGCAGGGCAATACTATCCGCGCTGAAAAAGATTTTTATCATCCAAAAATAATCATTCATAAAAGCACCGCACACCACTCCGAAATAAATTATTCCTTCAATGAATACCAGTAAAGCAGCGATGATTGGATTCACATAATCGATTATGAAAAAAGCGATTAAAGCCAATAAGCAGATCAGCAGAAACTGTGCTGCCGGAAAGCCATGACGTGATAGATCCGTAACAGCTCCCCCGAAAGTATTAATGAAGTTTTTATGAAGTACTGTCTGGATCGCGTTGGCGTGTGTCTCCATCCCGGGAGTCAACTGCCGGACACCCCAATAATTGTAGAAGGGCGTATATTTCCAATCATGGAAGACCTCTACGGCTACGCCGATAATGACGATCTTATTATAAAAGGGTGTTTTCGTAACATCAAAATCATCCCCGATACCTAGTGCTTCTATCGTTGCAGCCTTGTCTGCGGGATCTTCAATGGCTTTGATCCATTCAGGAATTTCTCCAGGTAAGAATTGTGTCATCCAGTCCACATCTTCTAATGGATTTTTTAGATCGATATCTTTTGTATCAACAACTTTTGCTAGAGATATACGAGGAAATGTTCCCCAGGGATCAGGGATATTACCACCAAACATTTGCTTCCATTTTTCGGATACAGATCTCAAACGATAGCCAGATGGCGGTCCATAATAGTTCACTAAGAATGCATTACTGTTTCCATATGCGTTTATTGAATATGGTCCATAGGTCCAAGTTCGTTCGTTTGAGTTATACCTGGGTACTGTGGTATCTGGTAGATCAGCAAAGGCTTTGACCGCTTTCATGCCCAATGTTAGATATGCATTTTCTCTTCCAACATCATCAGTCATGTAATCAGCAATAGAATATCGTCGTGAAAATCCGTCATCATCCATTAGATCATTTATCAGTCCCGTCTCAGGATTCACAGCCATAATTTCATCGACAGGATATGAAATAAATTGTGTTCTTCCACCTATAATAATAGGATCGTCAAACATTTTAACGTTTATTACTACTTCGGTATCATATGCTTTTGCTTCTGCAATTGATTCAGCTATAAGTTGATCTCCATGGCGAGGAACCATATAGGGTAATGCTTTATAGATCTCTCCAGCCAACAAAGTATCTCCGTATTGTGGAATAAGATTAAGAATTGATTCTGTATCTAATTCATTGATAAAGCTATGCAGGTATTCAGATTTTGTTTCCGGTGCATCAAACTGTATGTCAAATACAATCACTTTAGCACCGGCTTGATATAGGTTTCTTATGACTCTACTCCACACTGATCCTCGAGGATATGGCCATCCCTCTGGCATTAATCGCCAGGCTTCATCGTCCACTTCCAGCAATACGATGTCCGTGCCTATTTCTGCAAAAGAATTATCTCTAGCAGTCCAGCCTGTCAAAGAACCGCGAACTTTATGAAAACGCCAATCATATGTTTTCATTTCTATTACATCAAACACCCCCACAAAGTGTAAGAATGAAACAAGAATGATGGAAAAAAATGTCAGGACAAAACCGATCCAGCGGCTTTTAAAATATTTTATGATGTTTTCCATCAGAATTAGAAATTATATCTAAATGAAAATAAAAACCCTGAGGTATTTAATGAAAAATCACTATCATCATTTCGCATCTGCAAATGGCCCGATAATGAAGCATACATGCCTTTTAAGACATTAAAGTCTGCTCCGCCCTTAATACCATACAATGAGATTGGAGCCGTACCCTTATTTGACAAATAAGTTAAGCCGCCATTGACTTTTAGTTTATTATTCCAGAATGAATAATTACCATTTCCGCTGATGGATGTCCAGACCAATTCATTTTTACTCATATTGCCATCTATATCCTGCACAGGAACCTGGATGGATGTCCGACTGAAATTGGCTACAGTTCGCAATGGTATAGAGAAACGTGAAGAGAGCGCAATGGAGATCGTTTTGGAATCAGATTTTTGGTAAAAATAGTCTTTTTTCCGATCACCTGCTAACTGATCTTCATTAACAATATTATTCACATTCAGGTTCAGGTTGTGTTTAACAACTCCTGTTGCAAAAGGATAAGTTACCGAAAAGAATGAATTGTTTGTTCGTGAATCCTGCCTCAAATCTTGCAATTCTTCACCCACTTTTTCAAGTTCTGTTTTACTGTTATTTTTTCCGATAGATTGAAAATTGACGACAAAACTAGGTGCATTAGCGCCAGGCATAAATGTAAAACTGGCCACGAGTGTTTTTGTTTTTAACGGTTCTTTGACTATACGCAATATTTTATCATCTTTGTATTTATATGTTGCACTTAACAATAATTTATTTTCAATCAGGGCCAGCCTGTTCATGAATACAAACTCTCTAATATTCGTGGTCAAATAGGGATTTGCCAGTGAAACAAATTCAGGGCCAATCTGTCTGTATACCATTGTGAATTTATTGATTCTGTAATTGCCCATTAAGCGGAAATGAAATGCTGACGACGGCATATTTACATACGTCGAAATTGGAAAATCTTTTGCACTTATATAGTCAAAGGGGACCAAGGGTGTAGTGTTGATATTATAAATAAACAAATTTTGGAGACTGGAAGGATCAAAGGGTATTTGTGCTGTATCGATACCAGCTGTAGAAACATTTCCATCAGCATCGTACGATTGAGCAATAAACCCATCCGCAGTATCGTCAATAATGGTATCCAATTGTGAAAATGTCATGGGCCCGTCCCAGATATCCCTATTATGCATACTGAAGTTCCAACTGAAATCTAATTTGAGGCGCTTTTTATCCCTGACAGTTCCTATATCAAAACCAAAAATAATATTGTCTTCCGGCGTCCTGCCGCCCCAATTCTTATCCGGCAAATTGACATTTCCGCCCACTGCTTCTACTGCACTGGTAAATGTATTATAAGTGTAATTATCTACTGCAATATCATAAAGGCTGTCATTAACAGTAATGTCAGAACTATCCACACTAAACGATGCGCCGGAAATATCTTTGTTGACTGATTTGACATCATCTTTGGCTTTCATGAAATGAACGCCCATTTGAAATTTGGAAAAAAGGTCCACGGATAATCGCGTGAGAGTAATCTCACGATCAAATGTATATCCTGTTCTATCCAATATAAATGAAAGTTGCCCTGAGGTATCGACAGCTCCTGCATTTGTGGGAAGCAGCAATGCGCCATCTGTTTTATTTAAATGTTGAACCGTTCTATTTAATTGACCTTGAATGACTTCCAAACGAACAAATTTTAGATCAACATCAATGCTCAAACCTCTTACTCTGCGGCCGTCTAAAGTATAAGGAGAAACAGATCTGTAAAAATCTCCCATTCTTATATCCAAATATTCACCGAACTGCAGAGCACTGGAAAAACGATTTAATGGCTGCCGGTAAGGATTGTTCCTTGTCGTTTGCCTGAAACTGGTTTTTATCTTTCCAAATTCAACTGATACTTGAGCATTACCTCTGATTTCACCTACATTCAAAAAATTTTCACCTACATATTCATTTGAATATCTTGCTGAAATATCACCTTTGTAGTCAACATTTCCAAGTATTGCCAATCCATCACGCACTGTAAATGTCCATGATAAAGGATTAACCGGTGTTCCATCCATCTTTGACATTGATATCCGCACTGTATGAACCCCTTTTTTAATGCGTTTGGGTATATAGGTAACAACGCCTCCACTTATCTCCGCATTTGCAGTAATATCTTTATCATCCACAACTAAACGGATACTGGCCGAATCCACATCAGGAATATTAAATAAACTTACAGCAATGACTGCATCTATAGAATTTATCTCAGCCTCAGGTTCAGGAGCTAATATTAATATTTCAGCTGAAACAAATTCTTGCTGAAATACGGGTTCTATAACGTCAATAATTTTTTCAGGAAAAATCATGGGTAGCACAACAAGTACATGCGGCTGTTCTAATGGATTTTCTTTCGGAAATGCCAGCATACCTCCATCCGACATTTTGAATATAAAACAATATTCTATTCCTTTTTCAGAAAGAGCCCTACCATTAATTCTCATCTCCCATGAAGCATGAAGTCTCTGCAGATGCATCTCCTGAAAACTTAAATTACCCTTTGTTCGATAATACCCTTTCGCTTCAACGACACGATTGTCAGAAATGAGCGTCACAGAAAGAATCAGGTCTTTCCCAGTTCGTACTTCGACTGGCGGTTCATGAAAAAGATATGAACCGCTAAATGCAAAAAGATTGGAGAACAGTATTAGTGCAGTTATATGAATCCGTTTCAAGATTTACCTCATGATAATTTATGAAACGGCAGATGATTTATTGAATATCAATCAATAGAGTTTTTATTTCCCCATCAGGGCCTTCCAATTCGATCTCAATCTGATTAGTAGGTGTACCGCCTTCATCAGGATCTACAGGAATATTATCAGGGTTTGTTTCGGATGTTTCCACACTGCCATCAGGTGTAGATGTACCAGTTGTGCCGGCACCTACATCGGATGATTCACCACTGATCAGATTTGTCAGATTTACCAAACCCTCTAACCCAATAAGTATATCTCCGGTCACCGGATCTGAAATCATCCAGAAATCAGTACCTTTTACAGAAGCTACAGAAGTTGAACTTTGTATAACAAAATCACCTTTGCGCTGCTTTTGTATTTGCGCTCGAAGTGTTCCATGATCAATATTGACTTGTTTTGCAATAGAACCAGCTGATAGTCTCCCCTTAATAATCACCTCTGTATTACCCATAATCTTCACCATGGATTTGTCATCAATATAGATCAAGGCTGCAAAACCATTTTTGCCTGTCATGATGCGATCACCATCAGATAAAATAGTCCCGGGTTTTAATGCAGATAAACCACTGCTTCCTGACTGTTCAATATCTACCGTTCCATACACTTTCATGGTAACCGCAATTTTATCAGCGCTTTCTAAAGGAGAAAACAAAAGTAAGACCAGTAATGAACCAAACACATGTTTTGTAGTACTCATTATTCTTCCACTGAAAGATTTATAATTGAAGCATTTTGATTAATGACCTGATTGATCAAATACATTATATCAGATTCCGATGCAGCATCACCATTTATCGCAATATTACCTGTAGGGGTATATCCTTCTAAAACTCCACCCGCACCAAACAATGAGTTGAATTGATCAGAAGATAATGCCTGCCCAAGCACCTGTATAACAGGATTTACACCTGCAGGGACTGGATTTGCTCCACCGATGTCACCAATTTTAAAGGCAAATACAGGTGAAAGAATTTCTTGTTCTCCAACAGTTGTTGGTAATGTAGCTCTAACTTGCCATACGTAAATTTTGTTATGCTCTAATAAACGAGCATTGGAAACCGGATATTGAAAACTGGTTACATTCCCTACAAATTCCCAACCGGCAGATTGATCAAAAGGCAGCATTGTTTGATCTTCAATTGCTTCATTAATGGATGAATGAATGCCACGTTCATATTCAGCGATTCTGATCTCAGCTTCGCATTGTGAACAGAATTGCGGATACCATATGAACAAAGGGTATGTATTATAAATTTCAGTCAATGATGTATCTTCAAGTGCTCCGCCAGGTGATTCCAAACTGATATAAGAAGGTGATTCGACCACAAGATTGATATTTTCAGAATCCGTAAGAGCTAGATTATCTTCAGAAGAGCCGCTATAAACTTGAACTTCAAATGTATAGACTCCATCTGCTAATCTACCCGTAGTTATAACTGAACTTAAAATTTCGTCAAATTGCGAGGAAGTAATCATATCATTAATACTTATACTCAAAGGAACTGTATTCCCCGAAACATCTATTAAATGTGTTGTGGTTGTAGACATATCCTGATTATCCAAAATAATATCTGCACTCATTTGGAAAGAAGCTGTTTCCAATTCAACGATTGTAATTTCCGAATCAATACCCAGTGCGGGAGAAATCATGGATGCATTAAATACTATTTTCGCATACACAGGATAACTGCTCGAATGCAGTCGAAAGCGGAATAATTGAAAATTGGAAGCACCTGTCTGAAGGTCGAAACTGCTAATATAATAAGTTGCATATTCAGTGAAACCTGGTTCTGGTTCCAATGTGGCAGATTGAGCCTGAAGATTATTACCTGAAAAAATTATTAATGTTAACAGGAACCAAATCATTTTACGTACTCTCATCATAATAACCTCTTCAAACAATTTACCTGTTTAATTCACGACAACCCAAATTATTTCATTGATTTTTTGATTTTTATCACAAATAAAAAACCCTCCTAAAAAGGAGGGTTTTGAAATATTCCCGGCAACGACCTACTCTCCCACGCTAGTCTCCCGCGCAGTACCATCGGCGCAACAGGGCTTAACTGCCGTGTTCGAAATGGGAACGGGTGTTTCCCCTGTGCCATAATCACCGGAAAATTCTTTGTTAAAAAACTATGGGAAATTGACGGGTGTTTCCTTAACGATAAAATTTTGGTAAAGTCGTTCGGCTTATTAGTACTGCTCGGCTGAATGTATTACTACACTTACACCTGCAGCCTATCAACGTTGTAGTCTACAACGAGCCTTATTACCTTATGGTAGAGATATCTTATCTTGGGATTGGTTTCGCGCTTATATGCTTTCAGCGCTTATCCGGTCCGAACATAGCTACCCAGCCGTGCTCCTGATGGAACAACTGGTACACCAGAGGTTCGTCCACTTCGGTCCTCTCGTACTAGAAGCAGCTTCCCTCAAATATCTTGCGCCCACGGCGGATAGAGACCGAACTGTCTCACGACGTTCTAAACCCAGCTCACGTACCACTTTAATGGGCGAAC
>ENA-ORDI01000941-ORDI01000941.1-marine-metagenome-genome-assembly--contig:-NODE-941-length-17470-cov-4.892945_pt1 | contig 17470 bp, 19 predicted proteins | sample MGYA00248628_ERZ508525 | MGnify/ENA primary metagenome ERZ508525 (study PRJEB26195, sample SAMN05422138) | marine metagenome | isolation source: East of Porto Seguro, South Atlantic Ocean | place... | reverse complement strand
TATGGGTATACCTTTGACTGGGATACAACTATTTATGATACGAATGATTTCCGCATCAATTTTTATATAGATACCACTGGGGGATTTAACCCACAACCAGAAACAACCTACCAGCTCAGTATCACTGCCCCCGGTTTTGACCCTGTTTCCGGTGTCCTTACAACACCCATGATTCCAACCATTGATTCCCTGGTCCAGCGGGGTCAGCTTGCAGATACCATCATTGCCAGTGAGCCCTTTGATATTTACTGGAACCCGCAGGAGATTGGGAAAGGTATGCTAACTGGAGAGGTCATTTTTGAGGAAGACGGGCCCGGTTCAACACGGGATGAATGGTGCGAAGGCTTTTTTGAGCGTGCTGTGGACCTTTCAGATGCTTCCTATACTGTTCCTGGAGAGTTCTGTGAAAAGAGCACCGATCCGCTTGAACCTAAAGATTATTATATTCGCTTAACGGCCATGGACGATAATTATTATGAATATTTCATTACGGGAGAGATGGGGGAATATTCCAATATGCTCTTGAATTATCCCACTACAAAAGGCCGGTCTGTGGGTATTGAAGGGGGGTTTGGTGTATTTGGCTCTATTGCGTCTGATGGAATAATTCGTGTGATTGTTCCGGAATAATTAATTTTTTTAATGAAAATAATTTTAACAACACTTTTATGTTTCACTTATTCATTTTGTCAAACGGCTAAACAATCTTTCAGTGCTTTGAATCCCAATATTGGAGTGAGTGCCGGAACATACGCCAATGCAGGTACTGATAACCTGGAATTAGATGGATTTTTTGAGATTCAATTTATAAATGGGCTATATAGCGATGTTTGGTTTAGCAATTTGGATATGGATCCGGAAACATCTGTTGAATTCAATTCATCATTGGGCTGGATGAAGGAAGTGGCACCTGATTTGATCCTGGGCGGAGGGATTTCAAATAATACTGAATTGAATGGTGAAAGATTGAATGAATTCTTTGTTGGTGGAAATATTTCTCTCTTTACCGGCGTTGCATTCTTTGGAATCGATAATACACCTTCGAATTTCATAGGAATCTTTGATCTCAATTTCGGCCCTTTAAAAAATATCCCCGTTGATTTATCAATGATGAGTGTGAGAGAGAAAACCGGATCAGATCTTTTTTTATGGTAAAAAAAATAACAACAATAGGATTTACAGTTGGTTATACATTTTCCCGGGAGCGGTTTGAATCAGAAGAAACAAAAACATTTATAAAACAAGGACACACAAAATCCTGGACTGTCCCAATCCAGAAAGACGGATTCTTTAATACAATTTACATCGGCATTACATTTTAATCATGCGCAGACATGACGTGGACTGGCTCAGGATTTTGGCCCTGGGACTTTTAATCTTTTATCACATTGCGGTTATATTCCAGCCGTTTGCACATTACATTTATTTTATCCAGAGTCAGAAATCTGTAGGAGAAATCTGGCTGTTTATGGGCTTGATCAATATTTGGCGAATTCCGTTGCTCTTTATTATTTCAGGAATGGGGGTTTGTTTTGCTATGCGCCGCCGAACCTGGAAAGAACTATTAATGGATAGAACAAAGAGAATTTTTGTACCCTTGCTTTTCGGATCATTATTGATTGTACCAATCCATGGATTTATTTACCAGTCATTCAATCGCCTTGATTATGGATATTATCCAAATGCAGGTCATTTATGGTTTCTGGGGAATATTTTCTTTTATGTGTTGATCTTGTGTCCATTTTTTTATTTTTTTAAAAACAACCCTAACAATATTCTTATCAAGCTTGTAAAACAGGCTATGAAATTCCCACCGATACTTTACCTTATCACGCTCCCCTTCATTCTGGAAGCAGAGTGGATAGCCCCTGAATATTATTCAAATTACGCATATTCGCCCCATGGTTTCTGGCTGGGAATGATGGCCTTTATAACTGGATTTCTTTTCATCAGCATTGGGGATGATTTTTGGAAGGCAGTGGAAAAAATCAAGTGGTACAGCCTGGCAATTGCCTTTGTGCTGTACTTGATTCGCTTAGTTCAGTTTCAATTTGAAGGCCCATTTAGTTTGACCGTGGTGGAGTCCTGGAGCTGGCTTTTTACTGTTTTTGGATTTGGAACCACCTATCTCAACCAGCCCAGCAAAACACTAAGTTATTTGAGCAAGGCTGTTTATCCAGTCTACATACTCCACATGATTTTTATGAACCTGTCGGCCCACTTGGCTCTTACCCAGCCTGATGGCACAAAAATGGCATGGACCATGACCAGCATTGAAGTGGATGGGCCCGCTGAAAAAGCAGAACTAAAGATTGGCAATCAGCTTTTCAGCTGGGATAAATCCAAAATAAAGCCCAATGAAGAAACTGAATTTTTCATGCACGTAGAGGATGGAGTAAAGTCCATTAAACTTACCCCAGATGGTCAAGGCAAACTGGGGGCTGAATTTTCACCCATGCCTACAATCGTTCCACGCTATACAGCTGAAAACATTTCAACCGGCTATGCTTTTCTAAATTTCATCATTATCAGTGTACTCACATTCATGGGATGTTTTCTAGGCTATGAAATGGTTAAAAGAATAAATTGGCTGCGGCCTCTGTTCGGCATAAAACCAGTATCCATCAGGAAATAATCTGCCCTTCCCCATCCAATTCCGGATATGTTTCCCCTTTAGATTGGTACACTTTAGCGGCTTCGGGATAAGAAAACTCGAACAGAAGTTTTTCAACCGTATTTTTGTCCAATCGGCACTTTTCATATAATCCCGCTTGTAGCCTTTGCCGTTGGGCTTCGAATAAAATAACAGCATTTGCCACGGAGACATTCAGGTTTTCCACCATGCCCTGCATTGGAATTTTGATTTTTCCATCTACTCTATATAAAGTCTCCTTCGAAATACCATCCAATTCTGCACCCAATACAATTGCTGTTGGTTTGGTGTAATCAACTTTTCGGTAATCCACCGCTTTTTCACTGCCATTGGCAGCATAGATAGAAAAACCACTTTGCTTCAAATCAGAGATCACCTTTAGTACAGAATGATGGATATGAAGGTTCACCCAATGGTTTGATCCGCCGGCAGATTTAAGATTTACCCCAACTTTTTGTTCATTGGAAGAAATACCGTGAATTTCACCGATCCCAACCGCATCGCAGGACCGAATGATAGCTGCAAGGTTGTGTGGCTTATGGACATTATCCATGATCACGGTCAGGTCCGGCTGCCGCTTATTTAAAATATCTTTTATCTTTTGGAATCGTTCGGGAGTCATTTTATTATTTTAAATTACATTCAATGATTTCATCGGAATCTATAAAGAAAAAGGCAAAGGAACTTGGGTTTCAAAAAGTGGGCATAGCCAAAGCAGAATCCACACCCAAAGAAAAAGCTGATCTTGAATCCTGGCTCAAGCAAGGTCGCCACGCCACCATGGAATGGATTGTAAAAAGAAAAAATGAGCGTGGTGATATCCATACTTATTTCCCTGAAGCGAAATCTATCATTTCTGTTGGGATCAATTATTATGTTGGGAAGGACCAATCGCACATTCTTTTTGATGGTAAAATTTCAAATTATGCCTGGGGCGACGATTATCACGATGTAGTAAAAAAACGTCTTTTTCAATTATTGGGATGGATCAAAGAAAGTCAGCCGAAAATAAAAGGAATCGTGTGTGTAGATACATCCCCAGTTATGGATAAGGTTTGGGCGCAACGAGCTGGATTGGGTTGGTTGGGAAAACACACGAATTTGATCACGAGAGATCATGGGAGTTGGCTGTTTCTCGGTGAGCTCATTCTGGATATAGACTTGGAATTTGATTCACCCTTTGATGATGATTTATGCGGCAGTTGTACTGCGTGCATTGATGCATGTCCCACACAGGCATTGAATGAATATCAAATCGATGCGGGGAAATGTATTTCATATTTAACGATTGAACATCGAGGAGACTTGCCAGCGGATCAAAATAATCTCCATGGCTGGGTTTATGGCTGTGACATTTGCCAGGATGTATGTCCCTGGAATGAGAAATTTTCAGAAACATCGGATATTTCGGAATTTAAACCGAGACCGGAAATATTGAATTGGACCAATGAAGATTGGCAAAACCTGGATGAAGATGGATTTCGGAAATTGTTTAGAGGGTCAGCGGTAAAGCGAACCAAGTATGTTGGATTGAAAAGGAATATTGAAAATATTTTGTCACCCTGAGTTAATCGAAAGAGGACGAAAAATAAGGAGTATATTATGCCAAAAGTAGGAGTTGTTTTATCAGGTTGTGGAGCGCAGGATGGCGCAGAAATACATGAATCTGTTATCACATTATTAGCGCTGGACCGCGCCGGAGCGGATGTGACGATTATGGCGCCGGATATGAACCAGTTCCATGTGATTAATCATTTGAATGGAAAAACAATGGATACATCCCGGAATGTTTTGATCGAAGCAGCGCGAATCGCCCGGGGAAATATTGTGGATGTGGCTACCGTCACCGGAGATGAATTGGATGCATTGATTTTCCCTGGTGGCACAGGCATGGCAAAGAATATTTTTGATTATGCCATGGTTGGACCAAATTGTACTGTTATCAGTGATGTCCAGCGGCTTACAACAGAAATCATAGAAGCCGGAAAGCCGCTGGGTGCCATCTGCATTGCGCCAGTTATGGTGGCGAAAGTGTTGCAGAAAATGGGTCGAAGCGGAAAAGTGACCGGCGGTTGCAGTGAGCAAATTACCGCAGATATTCAATCCATGGGAATCAAAACAGAATCAGTGAGTGCAGGATACATTGTGGTGGATGAAGAAAATAAGATCGTATCCACTCCGGCATATGTGGAAGCAAAATCGATTAAGGAAGCAGCGAAAGGGATCGATAAACTCGTTACAAAAGTATTAGAGATGGTTTAGCTACCGTGCCTTCATTACCGTTTCCGCAGGCAGGTGAAGGTCACGAAAAAGTTTCAATCAACCACGAGAAGATTTAAAGGAATAATAACAAAAATCCAAAAAGAGCATACCAATAATCCCACTTTTTAAAAGGGGGTCGGTGGATATCAAAAACAGGGATGCTATTTGACTTAATACAACTCATCCAATAAATCATTAACATTTTAACAAATTAGTACTCCAGCACTCCATCGTCAGTCCACTTCCACATCTACGGCGCCGATCCCCACAGAAATATCCCCCGTGATGGTGGGGCGATTTTCTTTCCATTCATTGCTTACATATTTATTTTTCCCCTTGGACATCAAGCCATCCACATCCACAGTACTCAAAAAAGAATGATCCACCCGGAGTTTAATATTCACATCTTTCGGCAATATTAATTCTAATGAGCCCAGTCCCACCTCAATGGAAAGATCCATATCTTCATTAAATTTTCCACGGAGATCAATAGTGGCTGAGCCCAACCCCACGTGGAGGCTAAATTTCCGTGTATTAAGATTTCCCAAACCATAGCCGTTAAAATCGCCCAATCCACTGGAAATACTCACCTGTTCGCAGGTGATTTTATTGGATCGGTCCATTTCCAGTTTTACATCGCTTAACCCGCAATCTAATTCAAAATATGAAAGAGACAAATCGGTAATGTCGATATTTGCTTCGCCGAGTCCGAAGTCCATTTGCAATTCAGTCGGAATTTCTTTCGCTAATTTGAATTCCATGGCATTATGGAAATCTCCGCCCAAATTAAAATCATCAAAATCAATCCCATCATCGCAACAATGAACATCCCCAGTCTTACCATCGATAGTTAGAAATGCTTTTTTCCAGATGATGAAAAATTCACTTCTGTTTTTGTTTGTTCAGGGTCGTATTCGATGATACCTGAAATTGTTTTAGGTTTATCATGCGCACGAATCGTGAGCTCACCAAGCCCGAATTCTATGTCCATTTCAAGGGTCTCATATTCAGTGAGATCATATTTATAATAATCCCGAATGAATTCATCATCTGATTGAGCGAGAGATAGAGTGAAGGCAAAAAGGAGAGCTATGTATTTCATCTTCCCTGTCCTAAAAATTAAAGTTCAATCGCACCGTTGATTCAATCGGTCCGTCATTACCCAAGGGTTTTGCGAAATTGAAACCCATTTTCAATCCGTCTCCATCATCCCAGCCAAAGCCGATCCCTGCAGATTGAAGCAATGTATCAGACTGTTCAGAAATAGTTCCCATGTCAACCAAGTCGGACGAATTGAAAGCCATGCCCGCATCATAGAATAGTTTTACCATGAACCAGTTCTCGGTGAATTCTTCCGTGAAAACCAATTCTGTGTTCATTTGCGCCATATGGTTTCCTACTTGTGATTTATAACCTTGGGCACTCACGGACCCCAAACCGCCAATGCCGAACTGCCGATAAATAGGTAATGATTCAGAACCCATTCCCAAAATGAGCTGATTTCGTAAAACAACGCCTTCTGACACCTCCCAATTTGCCATAGCAATATGTGTCAAACGTAAGGATGGATCAGTTAGTGTAGAATCATTCTTTTTTAAGGTCATTTCTACTTCTGATAAAATAGCCAACCCGGTCTTGAGTGGGGAATAAGATGCAGTTCTGAATGCTGCAACGCCTTCCAGGTATTCTACATTTGTTGAATCCATGAATGGGTTATTTCGTAAGGCATTACTTTCGTTGGTGAAACTCCAAAGATCTTGATCTACCGGGATCTCGCTTTGGGTGGCACGGACAAATTTTCCCTTCACCTTTAAATATGAGAAATCAAATCCAAAGCCTGCTTCGAATCCGGTTTCATCCCATCGATCATAAAAATCCTGCCGACCTAAAAATCCTGCCCACGAATTTTCTTTTTCCGGGAGTCTAAATTCATCGTCAGTTCGCACTGTTTTAAATCCACTGGCAAAAAGTGTTGCAGATCGATTTTTCAGAAGGGAAGACTCCAATGTAGTTCGCCCAATGAATTCACCCGAACTAAACCGATATCCCAGTGAAAAACTTAATCGGATCAAGGATTCATCTCCGTGATCCCAATTCCAATTCAACGGTACAAAGCGCAATCCTTCATTCCGGTTATATTCAAAAACGTCCGGTTGTGGATGAACCCAGCCATCGCTGGTGCGTTGAGAGAATGTTGAGATTCCGAAATTCTTTTCTCCTGATTCTGCCGAGTCTGTAAAAGTTTCCCGATAGATGAGACCCTGGTCCAAACTGGCTTCAACAATTTTTCCATTTATCTGTGCCCCTCCGTCGGTTTGAACATCGCCGCCAATAGCAACAATTTTACCATTTATGACTGCGGATGAAAAAATATGAACATCGCCACCGATGACGGTAATTTGACTTTCCACTGTGCCATAGACAGTGAGTCCACCACCTAAAATTCGAATATTATTGGTTATGATCTCTGAAGAATCAATGGTTACATCCGAATAGAATCGAATTTCATTTGTTGTGAATTTTGAAGAATCACTTAAGGACGAACTGAATCCAAAAACAAGGTTTGTTGTAAGTATTGTTATAATAAACTTCATAAATTATTCCTGCTCAATAGTTATGGTTCCGAAAGTGGCGCGTAAGCGCAGGGGAATGGTGCCATTTTGGATTTGACCAATCCCGGTCACTCGATTTTCGGTTGATGAAATGTTTAATGGAATGTCAGAATTCAATTCCTGGGGAGTACCTGTTCCAAATATTTCCGCGTCAACATTCACAGGCAGTCCTGTGGGAATACGGATAAAAATATCACCGGATCGTGTTTCCAAATTGAAACTGTATTCCTTAATGGAGGAATCATAAGACAATTCCAGTTCAATATCACCGGCAGTGGTAGAAGCATCAACGGGTCCAATAATTCCCTCACCCTCAATATCGCCACCAGATGTATGACAGGTGAGTGATCCCGTGATTTGTTCCGCATTAATATCCCCGCCAGAGGTGGTTACATTCACATGACCTTTAATAGATTCAAGGTCGATTTGTCCACCGGATGTTCGTCCGGTGAGATTAGCAGAAATATCTTCCGCTCTAATATCGCCACCGGATGTACGACATTCCACAGATTCGCCTTCAATATTTTCCAATGTGATAGAACCACCACTGGTTTGTGCATCAATATTCCCGGTCAAATGAAGGAACTCAAGGTCGCCACCTGAAGTAGATGCATTAAATTGACCATCGGAATTCACAATTTCAATATCGCCACCGGAGGTATGTACGCGAATCAATCCTTCTACACGGGAGACATCAATATCGCCACCGGATGTGCGGGCCTCGATGCGGCCCATCATATTTTCGAGATCCATATCACCGCCACTGGTTCTTAAAACTGATTCACCACGAATATCCGTTACATCAATATCCCCGCCAGCCGTTTCAAGATTCAAATTAATGTTCATGGGCAGTTTCAATTCAAATTCTGTATGAACATCCCGTTTATAGCGAATCTTCTTTTCGGATCGAACTTGGATCAGTTGATCATCTTCCACATGATAAACCAGGATTTTTGCCTCATTCACCAACCGTTTGGCTTTTTTTTCTGTAGTGGCTCGAATTTTCCGTGTAATAGTTATTTCTGCTCCGGCACCTGCATGGGCTCTTACTCGAATATCACCTTCAATACTTTCCAATAAAATTGTGTAAGAGCCATCATCAGGAACTGTATCGAACCGATAGGTCTCTTTATAATGATATTTATTATTTCGCCCTTTCTCGAATTCCTCGAATATTTTTTGTCCGAAAATGAGGGATGAAAGTTGGCAAATGATTAAAAATCGAATCATGATTCAGCCTCTACTCGGGAATCAGTTTCATCCGAAGAAAATATTCTCAATAATTCTTGTGCACGGTCACGGATAAAGTCATTTTCATCCAATACACTCACAACCTGGAGAGCAGGAATCATAGATACATCCGGCGCCATTTCCATAATATCCATGGCCGAAAGCCGTACTGCTTCATTTTCATCTTCCAGCAATACTTTCATGCACGCATCCTGGATGATTTTTCCCGGTTCATAGGTGGAAAGGAGTCGAATTGATTTAAGACGAATACCGGGATTGGAGTCGGTCAACAGCGCGGAAACCAATACCATTTTAGTTTCCTGGGCAGGTTGAGAGTTCTGAAGCAGTTTAACTGCCTTCAGCCGTTTCCCGGGATTTTGATCATGGAGCAGGAGATAGAATAGAAGGTTCGCGATCAATTCATCATTCGCCGTCCCGGATAGTTCCAGGTCCTGCCTTGATTCCACAGCAAATCGAATTTGGCCATCCCTATGACCGTTTTCTGCAAATTTGATTTGGCTCAATTGGCCTGATCTCAATAATTCTTTAATGTCTATTTCTGGTTTTTCCGGTGTTTGTTGTGGAATAGGTTTCATCATATATAGTCCCAGTGCAAAAGCTGCGGCTACCGATGCCAAATTCACCCAAGCTGGCGTTGGTGTTTGAATCCATGCTTTGATCTGTTCCCAGATTCCCGGAGCTATTTTTGTTTTTTGAGATGCCATGGTATCTATATTAGCCCGGAGTAAATTTCGTTGGGATTGGAGTTCAATATCATCTGGAGCAGGCATCCCTGCAGAAGATGTTACATCCAAAGTGGATTCGAGACTGCGAACATAGGATTGCAGATCTTCGTTTTGTGCCAGTTCATTCTCGAATGTAATTTGCTCGGCTTCTGTGAGCGCATCTAAAACGTAAAGGCTGGCGAGTTTTTTTTGATGATCAGATAAGGATTTATGCATAGCGATACTCCTGAAGCATGGGACGAAGTTTTTCAATGGCACGGAATAAATACCGTTTCACCGTGCCGTCAGAGAGATTCATAATAGTGGCAATTTCCCTGATTTTCAGCCCTTCGTAATGTTTCATAACAAAAGCAGTTTTTTGTTGGGTTGGTAATTGGTTAAATGCATTTGTAACGGCATGTTGGATCTCTTCATTCGCCGCTGATGGAATTGAATCGTCCGCAATATCATGAGTTGAATCTTTTTCAGGAACCAATGATTCCTGTTGTTGTATTCGGGATACCTTCCGTTGGAGATTGTAAAAAGAATTCACCGTAATGCGATAGAGCCAAGTGAAGAATTCACTTTCCAGGCGAAAAGATCCGATGGCTTTATAGGCCTTCATAAAAACTTCCTGGTAGAGATCTTCAGCATCTTGTTTATCTCGTGTGAGTTGTAGGGCTAATGTCATGACTCTCTCATCGTGATATGAAACCAGTTTGTGGAACGCTACCGTATTCCCGCCCTGTGCTTCAAGGATTAAAGTTGTAATGTTATTTTCCAAACGTGTGCCGCGTTACAATGGGTATGACATGGTTAATTAAAAAAAGGTTGTCATGGAATTTATTTTTTAAAATGAAGACTAGTGAAGAATAATTAAACACAAAGCGCACTGAGATCACAAAGAAAAAAGCCTCGTCCCTTGAACTTGTCCGAAGGCGAGGCTTTTAATGTACAAATTAGCCTTGGAGAACTTGGTGTTCTCCGTGTTTGAAAAAGAATTATAACCCGGTTTCGGCCACGGTCTTTTTCACTGCGTCCAGTGTTTTATTCAATCCTGCTTTCTCTTCGTCCGTTAGAGAGAATTCCAAAACTTTTTCTACACCACTGGCTCCAATGACTGTGGGCACGCCAATAAAATAACCATTTACGCCAAATTCACCTTCACAAAGAGATGCACAAGGGATAACCCGTTTTTTGTCACGAATAAAAGATTCAGCCATTTCGATTGCTGATTGTGCAGGAGCATAAAATGCCGACCCATTTCCAAAGAGTTTTACAATCTCCCCACCGGCTACGCGTGTTCTGTCTTCAATCTCTTTCAATCGTTCTGCAGAAATAAGATCCGTAACAGGCACGCCGCCAACAGTTGCAAGCCGTGTAACAGGGACCATGGTATCACCGTGTCCACCCAGAACCATACAGGTCACATCCTGGACAGAATATCCAGTTTCCATGGCGATAAAGGTGCGGAAGCGGCCACTATCCAATGCGCCTGCCATGCCTACTACCTGGTTCTTTGGAAATCCGGAAACTTTATAGAATGCATAAACCATGGCATCCAACGGATTGGAAATAACAATGACGAACGCATTGGGCGCCTGCTCTTTAATATTGGTTGCAACATCTTTCATGATGCCGAGATTAATCCCAAGAAGATCTTCCCGGTCCATACCGGGTTTTCGTGGAATTCCAGCAGTGATTATAAAAACATCTGTTCCTTTTACATCGTTCCAGTTTGATGTACCCGTGATATTTGAATCGTGACCATCATGGGGCCGGAGTTGCATTAGGTCCAGTGCCTTCCCTTTCACCATGCCTTCTGCTCTTGGGATATCGAAGATGACAACATCCCCTAATTCTTTCTGGGCTGCCAGCAGAGCAAGGTTTCCACCAATTTGACCGCCGCCGATCATTGTAATTTTTTTACGTGCCATTATTTGTCCTTTGTCTTGAAACAAAAAACCCTCCGCCAGCCGGCGGAGGGTTTAGAAGTTAATTTTCTGTAATGATTGTTACAATTTTTCGATCTCGGCCTTTTCGACCGAATTGAACGATGCCGTTTGCTGTTGCGAAAAGTGAATCATCATTGGCGCGACGAACATTCATGCCGGGATGGAATTTAGTTCCTCGTTGTTTTAAAATAATGGTTCCGGCCAAAATGGATTGGCCGTCGGCTACTTTGAGTCCGAGATAACTGGGATTCGAATCCCGGCCGTTCCTGGAACTTCCCTGTCCTTTCTTATGTGCCATGAGTTATTCCTCTTCCTGTGCCGCTTCTTCGACTTTAGGCTCTGCTTTTTTTGCAGGTGCCTTTTTCTGGGCAGCAGATGTTTGAATTGTTTGAATTTCTATTTCGGTAAACCACTGACGGTGTCCGTTTTTCCGCTGATACCCTTTGCGTTTTTTTTTCTTATAAACGAGAATTTTTTTTTCACGTCCATGATCGATGACAGTAGCGGTTACGGTTGCACCAGACACGGTGGGTGTCCCGATTTGAGTGCTTGTTCCGTCATGAACAAGCAATACATTGTGGAAGGTTACTTTGGCACCCGCATCCCCGGTTTGTCGCGGGACGCGTACTCGGGCACCTTCGGTAGCCTTGAATTGTTTTCCTGATATATTTACGATAGCGTACATTTTCCTTCTCCAAAAAGCCGGCGAATTTACGAGACGGCTTTCTCCTTTTCAAGATTCATTTCATGGGTCACATCAGCCCCATCCTTGGTGCGTAAAAACCGGAATTCATCATGTGGAAGTTCTACATTTTCTTCGATCTTCAAATGAACAAAATTCTGCCACATAAGCCCACGAAGTATATGCTTTTTCTCTCCACCCAGGTAATTAGCATTGTCAGGGTGAAGTTGAAGCCGAAGCCGTAACGAACGATGTTTACTCTTAAATCGACGAAGCCAATGATCGATCCGTGTGATCAATGTTTCCCGGGAGATGATCCGTCCGGAACCATGACAGGTGGGGCATTGTTCACTCATGGAATCCAATAGACTCAACCGGATCCGCTGGCGGGTCATTTCCAGAAGTCCAAATTCAGTGATGGGTGCCACGGCAACTTTTGCACGATCCTTCCGGAGTTCTTTCCGCAATTCGTGATATACCTTTTTCCGGTTTTCGTCATTCCGCATATCAATAAAGTCGATGACGATCAAACCGGACAAGTCACGGAGGCGGAGTTGCCGAGCAACTTCTCGTGCCGCTTCCATATTAATTTTTAAAGAATTTTCTTCGTGAAGTTTTTTCCCGATAAACCGACCGCTATTCACATCCACCACAACCATGGCTTCAGTTTTTTCTATAATCAGATAGGCACCGCTTTTCAGCCAGACTTTTGGCCGCATGAGTTTTTCAATTTCGGACTCAATGCCAAAACTTTCGAAAAGTGGAGATTTTAGTTTGTAAAGTTCGAGCCGTTCTAAAAGACTGGGAGAGATATCTTCAAGATATCGTTGTGTTTTTCTGTAAAGACGTTTGGAATCAATGATGATCTTTTCCACATCCGGAGTTAACAGATCCCGAACCACACTGGATGCTGTTTCTAAATCTTCGTAAACAAGAACGGGTGCATCTTCCCGTTCGGCCTTATTTTCAATCCGGTGCCAATTGTCCATCAACTGGTTGAAATCATTTTCGATGTGTTCTTCACTTTTACCTTCCGCCACAGTTCGGATAATGACACCAATATCATTTTCACGGAGACGCTGGGCAATTTTTTTCAGCCGTCGCCGTTCATATTTATCCCAGATTTTTTTGGAGATCCCAATATAATTTGCATTTGGGACTAGAACAAGAAGCCGGCCAGGCAATGCAACTTCCGTGGTAACACGAGGACCTTTTCCAGCAAATGGCTCCTTGATGACCTGTACATAAATTTCCTGATCTTTTTTTAGGTCAACTTCAATATTATCATGTCTATGATTATTATTTCGGCTGTGCTTATTGCCGCTATCTTCAATGATATATTCATTATTCCCAATTTCGGAAAAGGGGAGGAATGCATTCAAGTCATTGCCTATATCCACAAATGCGGCCTGCATCCCGGGAAGAACATTTTCAACTTTGCCTTTGTAAACATTGCCAACCATCCGGTGTTTATCCTGTTTTTCAACATAAACTTCAACTAGTTGGTTATCTTCCTGGATCGCAATGCGGGTTTCACCCATGCTCTCATTTATAAAGATTTCCTTCTTCATATTGTACCTATATGTTACACGATTCCCGCCTGTGTATAGCAACAATGGACCCAGGTAATACCTTGGGTTTACCGACGAGGTCGTCTGTTTTTTTATTTTGGGAACTTAAGAAGGAAGGAAAATTTTGGCCCTGAAAAGGGTGATAAAAATTGTGTCAATTGCGTCAGAAAAAAATGATTAAAATTTGGAATCCTTCGTGTCCCGACTGCTTCGAAAATACAGGATTTCTCCTATTCTATCCAAGAACATAAACCGCTACTTTGTATTAAATTAAACACCTCATGAAACACTTATTATTACTTTGTTTCGTCTCATGGATATTGGGTTTACCTGAGTCAAAACAGATCGGAATTTGTATGAATGCCACCGGTGAAGTGTATCGATCCGGCAAAATTCGTTCAGGGAAAATTAGAAAAGGCGAATCAATCTATAATGGGGATAAGATATCAACGGGAAAAAATGCCTTCTTTTCCTTGTTAAATATTCAGGATAAAAGTGTAATAAGGGTGTACGAGAATTCGGTAGTAAAAATATTTGAGTATGTTGAAAAGGATTCTATCAAAACAGAAATTAATATTTTTGGCGGACGAGTGAGTGCTGAATTAAAAAAAACAAGAAATAAGGAATTTGTTGTTAATACACCTTCATCCATTGCCGTGGTGAAAGGAACATCCTTTCTGGCAGGACACCGAACTATGAATCAACACGGTCTACATATTCAGGGTATTTCGGATTGCATTTTCTCCGTTTTAACAGGGAAATTAGAAGTTCAAAATACAAAATCAGGAAGAACCATAATGGTAGAACAAGGAAAGACATTGATCTCAACATCAAAAGGAGAATTTCTCATCTTTGAAACAAATGATGAATTCACACAATATTTTCAGGAACCAAAATAACCATGAGTGAAAAGGGTCACATTATCGCCATTGGGGGTGGTGGATTTGGGCGCAATCCGAATCATCGGAAAATTGAAAAATATGTTTTAGACCAATCCGGGAAAGAAAAACCGAATGTGGTATTTTTCCCCACCGCCAGCGCAGAAGACAAGGGTTACATTGTCAATTATTATTCTTGTTTCTCCAAACTGAATTGTGAACCCAGCCACATCACATTTTTCCAAAGAACGCCAAGATTGGATAGTATTATTAATAAAGCAGATGTGATTTATGTTGGTGGGGGAAATACCAAAAGTATGTTAGCGGTCTGGCGCGAATGGAAACTGGACAAACTTTTACTTAAAGCGTATAATAAAGGGAAAGTGCTCTGTGGAGTAAGTGCCGGAGCAATTTGCTGGTTCGAGCAAGGAATCACAGATTCATGGGCCAGCAATCTCAATGTTATGGATTGTCTTGGATTTCTACCGGACATGGCTTGTCCCCATTATCAGGAAGAAAAAGATCGCCGGCCTGACGTTCATAAAATGTTGAAAAATGGGAAATCCATGCCGGGATGGGCGATTGATGGCGGCGCAGCGGTTCACTTTAAAAATGGCGAATATTATAAATCAATTCAATTTTATCCTGATTCTTATGTCCATTATGTTTCCTGTGAAAATGGTGTAGTGAACGAAGATAAAAAAGAAATGCATGAGATATAATGAATGAAGTCGATCACTCTCAATTTTGGGAAGACATTTATTTAGAAGATGATGCAGGCTGGGATTTAAAAGGTATTACGCCCGTTTTTGATTCCATTTCAAATGAGTTAATTCCAGGGAAAGTTTGCATCGTTGGCTGTGGCAGAGGATATGATGCCATCATGATTGCTCAAAAAGGTTTTGAGGTGACCGCCGTTGATTTTGCTCCTTCCGCGATTAATGCTGTAAAAAATTTAGCGTTTGATGTGGATGTAAAAGTAAATATTGTTGAGGCCGATATATTCTCATTAACACATGAGCACATGAACACTTATGATTTTATCATTGAACAAACCTGCTTTTGTGCTATCCATCCCAGTCGCCGGAAAGAATATGAAGAATTGGTGAGATCAATTTTAAAACCGGGCGGGAAACTCATTGGACTTTGGTTTCCTTTGGATAAAAAACTGGATGAGGGCGGGCCACCTTGGGGAACATCCATTGATGAAGTAAAATCTGTTTTTCATGATGGCTGGGAAATTGAAAAAGAAGAATTTCCAATCCAATCCATCGAACCAAGAAAAGGCCGAGAGAAATTGATTATTTTTAGAAAGGACGAAACTTGATTACACAATCCACATTTGATTTTCTGTCTGAACTGAAACAGAATAATACCCGGGAATGGTACCTTGCCAATAAAGATCGCTATAAAAAAGCATTCGGGAATTTTGAAGATTTGGTTGCCATGCTGCTTCATACTATTGCCGGTTTTGATAAATCTGTCGTGGGAACAGAACCAAAGGATTGCCTTTTCCGGATCTACCGGGACATTCGTTTCTCCAAGGATAAAACACCTTTTAAAACATGGTTTGGTGCAGCGATGAAGCAGGGCGGACGTAAACAGGTCGGCTCCGGATATTATATTCATGTTTCACCCCAGCAGGTTTATCTTGCCGGCGGGATTTGGCATCCAGATATGGATACATTAGCTTCAATACGAGATTTTATTGTGGCATGGCCAAATAAATTTGAAAAAGTTGTATTGGACAAATCTTTCTTAAAAACATTTGATGGCCTGGGAGGCGATCAATTAAAAACAGCACCAAGGGGATTTCCAAAAGATCATCCACAAATCCAATGGCTACGACATAAAGACCATATCGTTTCGCATCAGGTTGAGCCAAAGGAAATTTTATCAGAAAAATTCATCAAAAAAGCAGGGAAGATCTATGAGAAAATGCTTCCTTTGAACCAATTTATTAAGGAGGCAATTTCATGAATTATTGGCTACTCAAATGCGAACCGAACCACGATTACAGTTACCAGGACCTGGAAAATGATGGACAAACCTACTGGGATGGCGTTACCAATAATTGGGCATTGAAATTTATACGTGAAGTGAAAAAAGGAGATAAGGCATTTATTTATCATACAGGCAAAGAGCGGTGTGTGACAGGTGTGGCGAATGTGGTATCGGACCCATACCCTGATCCGGATGCCAATAATGAAAAGCTGATGGTCTTTGATATTACACCCAATAAAGCCATCGGAAATCCAGTTACCTTAAAACAGATCAAAGATGACGGACGATTTGCAGATTTTCATCTAGTGAAATTTGGTCGATTATCTGTCATGCCTGTGACAAAAGAGTATTGGGATATGATCCTGGATATGGGAAAATGAAAAATTTTCTTTTCCTTATATTTTTAGCTCTAACGAGCTGTAGCAATAAACCGGATTTACCCAATATCATTATTATTTTCACCGATGACCAGGGCTATGGCGATGTGGGATGCTATGGCGCAGTAGGATTTGAAACACCGAACTTGGACGCCATGGCTGAAGATGGAATTCGATTTACAGATTTTTATGTATCCCAGGCCGTGTGCAGTGCGTCCCGTGCTTCACTCATGACAGGTTCCTATTCAGAAAGGGTGGGCGTACAAGGGGCATTGCTTCCATGGGATTTAAAGGGATTGGATCCTAAAACAGAAACCATTGCCAAAATGCTGAAACGTCAAGGGTATACGAACGCAGTTTTTGGGAAATGGCATTTGGGTCATACGGAAAAATACCTGCCGCTCCAAAATGGATTTGACGAATATGCCGGACTCATTTGTTCCAATGATATGTGGCCCGTGGATTATGACGGGAAACCACTTACTGGTAAAAAAAGGAGTTATTACCCGACTATGTTTTTT
>ENA-ORDI01000939-ORDI01000939.1-marine-metagenome-genome-assembly--contig:-NODE-939-length-17473-cov-2.645206_pt1 | contig 17473 bp, 18 predicted proteins | sample MGYA00248628_ERZ508525 | MGnify/ENA primary metagenome ERZ508525 (study PRJEB26195, sample SAMN05422138) | marine metagenome | isolation source: East of Porto Seguro, South Atlantic Ocean | place... | reverse complement strand
GACGCTCTTCCGATCTTCCGCGCCGCCGCAATCATGGGATTCGTCGGCATCGGCGGCCTGGGCACCATCGGATGGCCGGTCGCCCAATGGCTCGACAGAGAGGGTGCCGGGGGGGGCGATGGATTGGTGCTGGTCGCCGTTTCCGCCGCCCACAAGGAACGGGCCGGGGACAGGGTTGGCGAATTCAAGACCGCCGTGCCGGTGGTCGGGCTGGCCGAATTGGCGGATGTTGCCGACGTTATCGTCGAGACCGCGCCGCCCGAGCGCTTCGCCGAGGTCGCCGAACCGGTGGTCCGGGCCGGGCGCATCCTCATGCTCCTGAGCGTCACTTCGTTGCTGGAACGCATGGACCTGGTGGATCTGGCCCGCGAAACCGGGGCCCGCATCATCGTCCCCACGGGCGCCCTGATTGGGCTCGACGCCGTGCGCGCGGCGGCGTTGGGGGACCTGCAATCGGTGACAATGGTCACCCGCAAGCCGCCGAAGGGATTGAAAAAAGTGAAATTCGTCTCCGAGTTGGGGATCGACCTCGACCGGCTGACGGAGCCGAAATTGCTGTACCGGGGCACCGTCGCCGAGGCGGCGGCCAAGTTCCCGGCCAACGTCAATGTCGCCGTGGCGCTGGGGTTCGCCGGCATCGGACCGGAGAACACCCAGTTCGAGATTTGGGCCGATCCGGGGGTGACCCGCAATACTCACAACATTAAGGTCGAGGCGGACGCCGCCAACTTCGAAATGACCATCGGCGTCGTGCCGACCGAGGAAAACCCGGCCACCGGCAAACTGGTGGCGCTCAGCGTCATGGACGCCCTGCGCGGCCTGGTGACAACCTTCCGGGTCGGAACGTGAGGGGCCGCCGATGAAAGATTTCACCGCCACCGACCCGGATTTCGCCGAACGGGTGCGAAAGAGTTTCGACGCCCAGGGGATCATGGACCACATCGGCGCCACGCTGACGCTGATCGAGCCGGGCGTGTGCGAGATCGAGCTTCCCTATTCGGACGCGGTGTCGCAACAGCACGGCTTTTTCCACGGCGGCGTCATCGGCACCATCGCCGATTCCGCCGGCGGTTACGCCGCCTTCGGCCTGATGGACGCCGAGGACGGCATCCTGACGGTCGAATACAAGCTCAACCTGATGGCGCTGGCGGACGGCGACCTATTGGTCGCCCGCGGCCAGGTGGTGCGGGCGGGCCGCACTCTAACGGTCGCCCGGGCCGAGGTCGGGGTCGTCAAGAACGGCGTAGAGGTCGCCTGCGCCGCCATGCAACAGACCCTTATGAGGATCGTCGGCCGCGCCGAGGTCGGCGGATGACAATTACGGATTTCATGCCCAATGGACTCGAATTCGTTCACTCGCTGCTGGTGTTGTCCGGCTCGCTGCTGGCCGCCTCGGGCGTCGCCCTGTGGATGGGCGAAACCGGGCCCGGCGAGGGCCTCGGGGCGACGCGGCGACGGTGGGGCGAAGGCTTGCGGAATTTGGCCGGCGCATCCTGGTTGCGTATCCCGGGCTGCCTGACCGGCTGGCTGGCTTCGAGGCTGTACGCCCTGATCCGCGCCGGGTTAGTCGAAGCCGACATGCGGGTCTCCTTCGGCGGCATCATCTTCAGCCTTTTGTTCGTATTCCTGCCCCTGGCCGCGGCCGTGAACGCGTTGATCGGCGGCAAGCCGTTCCTGTTCTGGTATTACCTGTCGTTGTTGGCGGCATTGGCGTACCTGAACTTTGCCGGCGAAACGGGGCGGTTGCGCGCCCTCAACGGCGTCGCGGCGGCGTATCTGGGGATTTCGCTGATCGTCGTCATTCCAATCTACGTGCTGCGGTCGTTCACCGACGCAACCCTCTACAACGTCTTTGCCCATGGCGTATTGAAGAGCTTCCTGGTGGTGGTTTTCTGGTACGTAGCGGCCTATGGCGTGGGGCTGATATTCGATGCCGTGTACCGGTATTTTAGCTGGGACTCCAAGGGTTCGGTTTCGGCCAAGTTGGTGTACGGGTTCCTCGCCGCCCTGCCGGTGGCTTACGTGTTGGTCTTTTTGGCCCTGCTGGCCGGGCATTTGGCGGTGTTCGAGCAAAGCCCCCAACGGAGTTGGCCGCTGGTGCTTTTCGGTACCGGCATCACCGCGCTCAGCCTTTCCCTGACCCTTCGATTGATGGCCTGGGCCGCGGCCAAGGGGGAAAAGGGCGGCGGCCTGGCCCTGGCGATCGCCTATGGCGGCGGATTGATCCTTGCCGCCGGGTTGTCCCTGGTCTTGGGCGTCGGGGCGCATTTGGGCGAGGGTCAGGCCGTGTCGTGGTCCAAGGCGCGGAACACGCTGTTCGGCCTTTCCAGTGACGGCCGGCGGGTGTTTCTGAGTCCCGATTTTTGGCTCATGCATTTAGCGTTCCTGCCCTGGTTGGCTTTCGTTGGCGCCGTCTTTTTCGTGTTTGTCGTCAAAAGCGTCCTTAATGGCGTTCAATTCCTGACCGGCCCCGATGCCGCCAAACAGCCTTTCCTGGTTTCGGCGGTTTCCTGCGCCGCCGGGGCCGTTCTTTTTTGGTCGACGGCGGTTTTCGTATGAGGGGTGCGCGGCCTTTCTTCTAAAATTGACGTTTACGTAAACGTAAAGTAAGATAGCGGCCTTCCCCGAAGCCCCAAAGAGTTCGGAAAGACCATGCTTGCCAACGATTTCCCGGCCCTTGACTTCGATCTCGGCGAGACCGCCGACATGCTGCGGGATTCGGTGCGTAGTTTTGCCGCCGATGAAATCGCCCCGCGCGCGGAGGAAATCGACGAAAGCAACGAATTCCCGGCCGATCTTTGGAAGAAGATGGGGGACCTGGGGGTGCTCGGGATCACCGCTGATGAAGCCTATGGCGGCGCCGGCATGGGCTACGTCGAGCACGTGGTGGCGATGGAGGAGATCAGCCGCGCCTCGGCGTCGGTGGGGCTGAGCTACGGGGCGCATTCACAACTGGCGGTCAACCAGATCCAGCTCAACGGCACCGGCGATCAAAAACGCCGCTACCTGCCGAAACTTATTTCCGGCGACAACGTCGGGGCCCTGGCGATGAGCGAGCCAGGCGCCGGATCGGACGTCCTCGGCATGAAGCTCCGCGCCGACAGGAAAGGGGACAGGTACATCCTCAACGGCACCAAGATGTGGATCACCAACGGCCCCGACGCCGATACCCTGATCGTCTATGCCAAGACCGACGGGCAAGCCGGGGCCGAGGGGATCATCGCGTTCATCGTCGAAAAGGGGTTCAAGGGGTTTTCCACGGCCCAGAAGCTGGACAAGCTCGGCATGCGGGGCTCCAACACCTGCGAGCTGGTGTTCCAGGACTGCGAGGTGCCGGCGGAAAACGTCCTCGGCGGGGAAGGCCGTGGCGTCAAGGTGCTGATGAGCGGCCTCGATTACGAACGCGCCGTGCTCGCCGCCGGTCCGCTCGGCATCATGCAGTCGTGCATGGATGTGGTGCTGCCTTACGTTCACGAACGCCAGCAGTTCGGCCAGGCGATCGGGACGTTCCAGCTCATGCAGGGCAAGCTCGCCGATATGTACACGACCATGAACGCCGCCAAGACCTATGTCTATGCGGTGGCCGCCGCCCTCGACAAAAGCCGGGTCAAGGACGGAAGCGCCCGGGTGCGCAAGGATGCCGCAGGGGCGATCCTGTTCGCCGCCGAGAAAGCCACTTGGATGGCGTCGGAGGCCATTCAATGCCTGGGCGGCATGGGCTATATGAATGAATCTCCGACCGGGCGGCTGTTACGCGACGCCAAGCTGTACGAGATCGGCGCCGGGACGTCGGAAATCCGCCGGTGGCTGATCGGCCGCGAACTGTTCGAGGAGACGGGGTAGGGAAACATCCATGACCGAAAAACAATCTGTAACCGCGCCAGCCCTCGATCCCGCAACCGTGGAAGCGCGCATGGGTACCAACTATCCGGAGCCTTTCACGGAAAACGTCAAGGAAAGGGAAAAGCGTATGGTCGGTGATGTTCTGGGGCTGACGCAATTCGGCGTCAACATCGTGCGCCTGGCCCCCGGCGTCATGTCGTCGCAGCGCCACTGGCACAGCCACGAAGATGAATTCGTGTTGGTGTTGGAAGGCAAACTGGCGCTGGTCACCGACTCCGGCGAGCAGATTCTCGGCCCCGGCATGGTGGCCGGTTTCCCCGCCGGTTCCGGCGACGGCCACCACCTGATCAATCGCTCAGGCCAGGATGCGGTTTACCTGGAAGTCGGCTCCCGCGAAGAGGCCAACGACGACGTCGATTATTCTGATATCGATCTGATCCGCCGCAAGAAGGACGGTAAGCGGGTTTTCTTCCACAAGGACGGCACGGCTTATTGAGGGCAGCAGCCATGAGCGAACAAAAAGACCCCATCGTCATCGTCGGCGCCGCCCGCACCCCCATGGGCGGGTTCCAGGGCGATCTCAAGGATACCAAGGCGCCCCAATTAGGTGCAGTTGCAATCAAATCGGCGCTGCAAAGGGCCGGACTCAAGCCCGGGGATGCCGACGAGGTGATCATGGGCGTGGTGCTGCCCGCCGGCCAGGGGCAGGCCCCGGCCAGGCAGTCGTCCCGGGGCGCCGGCATCCCCGACGACGTCGGCTGCACGACGGTCAACAAGATGTGTGGCTCGGGCATGAAGGCGGCGATGCTGGCCCATGACGGAATCCTGGCCGGGTCGGCCTCCATCGCCGTCGCCGGCGGCATGGAAAGCATGTCGAACGCGCCTTATCTGTTGTCCAGGGCCAGGCAGGGCTACCGCATGGGCCATGGCGAGGTCTTCGACCACATGTTCCTGGACGGGCTGGAAGACGCCTATGACAAAGGGAAACTGATGGGTTGTTACGCCGAGGACACGGCGACGGCGTACCAGTTCACCCGCGACGCCCAGGACGATTTCGCCATCGAATCCCTCAACCGGGCCAGGAAGGCTATCGAAGACGGCACCTTCGACGTTGAAGTCGCGCCGGTCACCGTCAACACCCGAAAGGGCGAAACCACCGTGGAGCGCGATGAACAACCGCTGAAGGCGGATATTGAAAAGATCCGCAAGCTGAAACCCGCCTTCGACACTGACGGCACGGTGACGGCGGCCAATTCCAGCTCTATCTCCGACGGCGGCGCGGCGTTGGTGCTGATGCGCCGGTCGGAAGCCGATAAACGTGCACTAACACCATTAGCGGCAATCCGGGGACATGCCACCCATGCGCAAGCCCCGGCCTGGTTCACCACCGCACCGATCGGCGCCGTCGAAAAGTTGCTCGACAAGACGGGTTGGTCAAAAGACGAGGTGGATTTGTTCGAAATCAACGAGGCCTTCGCCGTCGTCACCATGGCGGCGATGCGCGATTTGGATGTTTCGCACGACAAGGTCAACGTCCACGGCGGCGCCTGCGCGTTGGGCCATCCCATCGGCGCGTCGGGGGCGCGCATCATCGTCACGCTGCTGGCGGCGCTGGAGAAATACGGGCGGACAAAGGGCGTCGCCGCGCTTTGCATCGGTGGCGGCGAGGCCACCGCCATAGCCATCGAGCGGTTGGGCTAGGGGATAGCCATGCCGAGCGTATTAATCACGGGCGCGAACCGGGGATTGGGGTTGGAATTTACCCGCCAGTACGCCGCCGACGGCTGGCGGGTGTTCGCCGCCTGCCGCGACCCGGCCGGAGCCAGGGACCTTGCCGCCGTCGAAGGCGACGTTTCCGCCGAAACCCTGGACGTCGACGATGGACCCCAAGTGGCGGCGCTAGCGAACAAACTTTCCGGCCAGCCCATCGACGTGCTGATCAACAACGCCGGCATCTACGGGCCCAAGGACGTGACCCGGGACACCGTCGATTACGACGCCTGGGGGCAGGTCTTTCGCACCAACACCATGTCGCCCCTGGCCGTGTCGGCGGCCTTCGCCGCCAACGTCGCTCAAGGCGGGCAGAAGAAGATCATCACCCTGTCGTCGATCATGGGCTCCATCGCCGAAAACGACTCCAGCGGCGATTTCATCTACCGCTCGTCCAAGGCGGCGGTGAACGCGGTGATGAAAAGCCTGGCCGGGGACCTGAAATCCGAAGGGATCACGGTGGTGGTGTTGCACCCGGGGTGGGTCAGGACCGACATGGGTGGCCCCGACGCCTCCATCGAGGCGCCCGAAAGCGTCACCGGCATGCGCGCCGTCATCGCCGGGCTGAAGGAAAGCGACAGCGGGCGTTTCCTTAACTACGACGGGACGGAAATTCCCTGGTAGGGAATTGGGAAAAGGGAGATTCCAGGGAAATACCATGAGCGATCCGGTACTTTTCTATTTCGATTTTTCGTCGCCCTACGGCTATTTCGCGGCCCAGAAGATCGACGAAACGGTGGCCGATTTCGGGCGCCGGGTGACGTGGAAGCCGATTATGCTCGGCGCCGCGATGAAGGAAACCGGCAACGTCCTGCTCATCGATCAGCCGATCAAGGGCGATTACTGCCGCCGCGACTGGAACCGCCTGGCGCGCTACATGGAGGTCCCGTGGACGATGCCGGATAAGTTTCCCATCGCCACCCTGGCCGCCGCCCGGGCCTTTTACTGGCTCGATGACGGCGACCCGGCGCTGGCCAGGAAATTCGCCGACGCCGCCTTCCACGCTTATTTCGGCGAGGGCACGGACATCACCGAGGCCGAGACCGTCGCCGATATCGCCGAGCCCCTAGGCGTTGACCGCGACGCGCTACTTACCGCCGTCCAGGACCCGGCGATCAAGGAGCGGCTCAAGATTGAGACGACCCAGGCCCTGGAAGCCGGTGTCTTCGGCTCGCCTTTCGTGATCATCGACGGCGAGCCCTTCTGGGGTTCAGATCGCCTCTGGATGATCCGCCGGTGGTTGAAATCAGGAGGGTGGTGATGAAAAAAACGGTCAAGGACATGGTCGACGAGGCGATGGCAGAAGTCGAAACCATATCCGTCGCCGAGGCGATGAAACGCCAGGATGACGATGCTTTTGTAATCGTCGACATCCGCGACGTCCGTGAGCTCGACCGCGAAAGAATGATCCCCGGTGCCTTCCATGCGCCCAGGGGAATGCTCGAATTCTGGGTCGATCCGGAAAGCCCGTATCACAAGGACATCTTCGCGTCGGGCAAGACCTTCGTCTTCTATTGCCGGTCCGGCCAGCGCTCGGCGCTGGCGACCAAGACGGTGCGGGACATGGGGCTTGAGGCGGCCTGCCATATCGAAGGCGGCTTCACCGCGTGGACCGAAGCCGGCGCCCCGGTCGCCGAACGGACCCGGAAAAGCAATAAGAAGAAAGAGAAAAAAGAAAGTTAAAACCGGGAAAATCCAATGAGCGCGCTGAAAACCAATCTCGATCCGAAATCCAACTCTTTCGCCGCCAACCGCGAGGCGATGATGACACTGGTCGAGGATTTGCGCGCCCAACTGGCCAAGGTCGAGGAAGGCGGCGGCGGGGCGGCGCGGAAAAAACATACCGGGCGCGGCAAGCTGTTGCCCCGGGACCGCATCAAGGGTTTGTTGGACGACGATGCGCCGTTTCTGGAATTTTCGGCCCTGGCCGGACATGGACTCTACGAAGACGACGTGCCGGCGGGCGGCATCATCACCGGCCTCGGGCGCATCGGCGGCACCGAAGTGGTGGTGCTGGCCAACGATGCCACGGTGAAGGGCGGGACGTATTACCCGATCACCGTCAAGAAACACCTGCGGGCCCAGGAAATCGCCCAGGAAAACAATCTGCCGTGCGTGTATCTGGTCGATTCCGGCGGCGCCTATCTGCCGGCCCAGGACGAGGTCTTTCCCGACCGCGACCATTTCGGCCGCATCTTCTACAACCAGGCGCGGTTGTCTTCGGCCGGCATTCCGCAGGTCGCCGTGGTCATGGGCTCGTGCACGGCCGGCGGGGCATACGTGCCGGCGATGTCGGACGAAAGCATCATCGTCAAGGGCCAGGGCACGATCTTTCTGGGCGGCCCGCCGCTGGTCAAGGCGGCGACCGGCGAAGAGGTAACGGCCGAGGAACTCGGTGGCGCCGACGTGCATTCGAGGATATCCGGCGTCACCGATCACGTCGCCGACGACGATGCCGACGCGCTCAAGCTGGCTCGGCGCGCCGTCGGGCACCTGAACCGGGTCAAGGACGTGAGGCTGGATGTCCGCGAAACGGTGGATCCCCTTTACGACGCCGAGGACCTCTACGGTCTTATCCCGGCCGACCGGCGCATGCCCTTTGACGTGCGCGAGGTCATCACCCGCATCGCCGACGGTTCCGAATTCAACGAGTTCAAGCGCCGGTACGGTGAAACCATCGTTTGCGGCTTCGCCCGCCTGTTCGGCAACCCGGTCGGCATCATCGCCAACAACGGCATCTTGTTTTCGGAATCAGCCCTGAAGGCGACTCATTTCATCGAACTGTGCGCGCAACGGGGGATTCCGCTGGTGTTCCTGCAGAACATCTCCGGTTTCATGGTCGGCAAGCAGGCCGAGGCCGGCGGCATCGCCAAGGACGGCGCCAAGATGGTCAGCGCCGTCGCCTGCGCCCGGGTGCCGAAATTCACCGTCGTCATCGGCGGCAGTTTCGGCGCCGGCAATTATTCCATGTGCGGGCGGGCCTATGGCCCCCGGTTCCTGTGGATGTGGCCTAACGCCCGGATATCGGTGATGGGCGGCGCCCAGGCGGCCGGCGTGCTGGCGACCATCAAGCGCGACGGCATCGAGGCCAAGGGTGGAACCTGGACGGCGGAAGAAGAACAAGCCTTCAAGCAGCCGATCCTCGATCAGTACGAAACCCAGGGCCATCCCTATTACGCCAGCGCCCGGCTTTGGGACGACGGCGTCATCGACCCCAAGGACACGCGCCCGGTGCTGGGCCTGGGACTTGAGGCGGCGCTCAACGCGCCGATCGAAAAGACCACCTTCGGCGTCTTCAGGATGTGAGGGGGAGGGGATAAGGACCGATGACGGAAAACCCGTTGATCGTTGACGTCGCCGCCGAAGGCCGGGCCACCGTGACCCTGAACCGGCCGGACGTGCATAACGCCTTCGATGACAAACTGATTGCCCTTTTGACCAGGGAATTGGACGATCTCGACCGCAACCCCACCGTCGGCGTCGTCGTCCTGGCGGCGGCGGGCAAGAGTTTCTGCGCCGGCGCCGACCTTAAATGGATGCGGCGGATGGCCGAATACTCCGAGGCCGAAAACCAGGCCGACGCCGAGGCCCTGGCGGCGCTGATGAAGACCCTGAACCGCCTGTCCAAGCCCACGGTGGCCGAGGTCCAAGGCGCGGCCTACGGCGGCGGGGTCGGGCTGATCTGCTGCTGCGATATCGCCATCGCCTCGGAAGCGGCCCAATTTTCCATCTCTGAAGTCAAACTGGGCCTGATCCCGTCGGTGATATCGCCCTATGTGGTCGCCGTCATCGGCGAACGCCAGGCCCGCCGGTATGCGCTCGGCGCCGAGACCTTCGACGCCATCGAGGCCAAACGCATCGGCCTGGTGCACGAAGTAACTGCGGCGGAGGATTTACAGGCGGCGGTCGACGCCATGGTCGAGGCCCTGCTGGCCAACGGCCCGGCCGCCATGGCCGAAACCAAGGACCAGATCGCCGGGGTCGTCAACCGTCCCGTCGATGACCGCCTGATCGCCGCCGCCGCGGCCCGGATCGCGCGCATCCGGGTGTCCGACGAAGGCCGTGAAGGCGTGGCGGCGTTCCTGGAAAAGCGCAAGCCCGGCTGGGCCAGGAAGTAACCGCCAAAACCGAACCATACGGCGGCAGGCCTCGATATAATTTCGAAGCGCCCTCTTTCCAGGGGCGCTTTATCCACCGCCCAGCAGAAGTTCCTATTCCCGGACCGTTCCCGGCGCTTTAGGGTGGGGTTGGCAAAATCATGTTGGATAAAGAGAAAATGCGCCTTCCCGCAAAGGTCAAATTAGTCGAGGTCGGCCCCCGGGATGGCCTGCAAAACGAGCCCGAAACCGTTTCCACGACGGTCAAGATCGAATTGATCGACCGTCTCGCCGGCAGCGGACTTCAGTCCATCGAGGTCGGCAGCTTCGTATCGCCGAAATGGGTGCCACAGATGGCCGATACGGCGGACGTCATGGCCGGCCTCGCGGTTCGGGACGGCGTCCGCTACGGGGTTTTGGTGCCCAACATGCAGGGGTTCGAAGCGGCCCGTTCCGCCGGGGCGAAGGAAATCGCCGTTTTAGCGGCGGCGTCCGAGACGTTTTCGCGAAACAACGTCAATTGTTCCATCGCTGAAAGCCTGGACAGGGTCCGCCCCGTATGCGAGGCCGCCAAAGCGGAAGGGATTGCGGTGCGCGGCTATGTTTCGTGCGTGCTCGGCTGCCCTTATGAAGGGGAGATCGAGCCGCAAGCCGTTGCCCGGGTGGCGAAGGAATTGATGGAAATGGGCTGCGACGAGATTTCCCTCGGCGATACCATCGGCCAGGGCACCCCGGCCGCCGCCCAGAGGTTGATCGACACGGTTGCGGAAGCGGTGCCCGTTGAAAGGCTGGCGGCCCATTTCCATGATACCTATGGGCAGGGGTTGGCCAATATCCTGGCGGTTCTTGAAAAAGGCGTCGCCGTCATCGACGGCGCCGTCGCCGGGCTCGGCGGTTGCCCTTATGCCGACGGCGCCACCGGCAACGTCGCCTCCGAAGACGTGCTCTACATGCTGAACGGACTGGACATCGAAACCGGTGTCGACCTGGAGTCGCTGGCGGCGGCCGGACAATTCGTATGCAGTCAACTCGGCCGCCCCACCGCCTCCAAGGTGGCCCGCGCCCTTTCGGCAAGGGCCGGCCGATGACCGTCCACTTGATCAAACTGTGCGTCGGCGTTGACGACATCGGGCACTTGGCACGGCTTCAAGCTGGACGGGTGGCCGAGGCCCGGCGCCGGGGGGAGGCGGCGGAACTGAAACACGTGACCCGGAATACCCCCAAACAGGCGTCCAAAATACTGGACGGCGGTTCCATCTATTGGGTCATCAGGGGATTCATCCGCGTCCGTCAGGCTGTCACCGCGCTGCGTCCCGCCGAAAGGGCCGATGGCCGTCCCGCCTGCGCCCTGGTGCTTGACCCAAAACTGGTCAGGACCGAACTTCGCGGTTTCCGCGCCTTTCAGGGGTGGCGCTACTTGGCGCCCGAGGACGCGCCGCCGGATGCCGGTCTCTTTGACGAAGCCGATGGGGATGTTCCGGCGGAGATGGCGGCGGAGCTGAAGGGCCTGGGTTTGCTTTAGTATTCACAACCCAAATCGCTCGGATTAGGACTCACTCTGCCGATGGGGGTTGGATATGATGTCGCCGCTTTGGGCCAGGGGGTGCCGCCGATGGCGGATTACAACATTGAAAACCTGAAATTTCTGTTCGTCGATGACAATGCCAACATGCGTCATCTGATGTCGACGATTCTGTCTTCCTTGGGGGCCAAGGATACGACGACGGTGGATTCGGTCAATAAGGGATTCGGGAAACTTTATGATTTCGACGCCGATATCGTCATTTGCGACCTTAGAATGGAGCCCCTGGACGGCATAGAATTCATCAAAATGATTCGCAACAACGACACCAGCCCCAACCGTTATGTTCCCATCATTATGCTCACCGCCCATTCCGAGCCAAGCGCCAACGAGCAGCCGTGGGATGCCGGCGTGCATGAGTTCATGGCTAAGCCGGTCTAGGCGACAAAATTGAACGCAAAGATCAAAAGGATTATCGAACACCCCCGGTCCTTTATCCGCACCGAAGATTATTTCGGACCCGACCGCCGCCGCCAGGATCCGAATTACAGGGGCCCCGAACGCCGCCAGGCAAAATAGAATTGCCCCCAAAAAGTCATTCAATTCCTTATTCTTGTCATTTTATATTTCTAAAGACCTATCCCTTTTGTCAGGGAATCGTGAGGGTTTTCAGCTTGAGATTGTCCCGACAATCCCTATAGGCTCTGGAAAAATCGGACCCCCATCAAGGAAGGGTCCGTCTTTGGCAGGCGAAAAAGGGGACGTGGCCCATGGTCGACGACAAACTTGAAATCATCAACCCGCCCAATAACTTAAAGAAAAAGGTCGGCACCGGAGGCGCCGGGGCCGTTGACTTGAAAGCCCTTGAGAGGGCCGAACAGGTTATTGTCGACATGACCGAGAGTTACCTGGACTGGGTCGCCGAGGATCTCAAGAAAATCGACCAAGCCTATGCGAAACTGGAAGTGGCGACGGGCGACCGGAAAGAGGAAATGGAAGCGGTTTCGAAATTTTCCACGACATCAAGGGCCAAGGAGGCACGTTCGTTTGTGGCCTGATGACGGCGATCGCCACCGAACTTTGCCGGTTGATCGAAAAGGCGGAAAAGATCGGCGACGAAGAGGTCGAGGTGGTAAAGCTCCATATTGCTGCGTTGAAACTGGTCATCGACGAGGACATGAAGGGCCAGGGCGGAAAGGCCGGCGAAAAAATGCTGGCCGGGCTGCAACAGGTTTGCGACAAGCTCCTGGCTTGATCGGCTTTCAAAATTCCAGCAAAATTCGACGCTTTCACGGCCATGCGCCGGGATGTGGGCATTGGCTGATTCGTCTTGACCGAAACTTCAGCCCAGGCGATCCCGGAAATTCCGCAGCCAGGCGAGACGGGATTCCAGTTCCTGAATGTCGTGATCCAGCCATTCCAACAAATGCCCGCCGTCTTCGGCGTGATGTTGGCGCAGTTGATCCAGGCGGGCCAACTCGATCTCTTGGCCCTCGATAAGGATGTCGGCCTGGTTGCGTTGACCTGTTTCGTCCAGAAGATGCAGGAAACGGAACTTCAAGGCGACGATCAGCTTGTTCATCTCGCTGGCCTGGGCCCGGACGTTGGCGGTCAACAGCGCGCGCAGTTCGGCATCGCCGGACTCGGTGATTTTAAGAACCGCGTCGTCTTCCATGCCGATGCCGTCGACGGCGGTCACCAGCCCTTCGTATTTTAGAAGCTCCAGGGACGTGCCCATGACTTCGAGGGACGGTCCGGTGATATGGCTGATGAAGTGGCGGATGGCATTGGCCAGGGCGCTGTAGCGCATCGGTTCCGAGGCCAGCGTCCCCAAGGCGCAAAGCCTAACGGCTTCCTTCGGGGTCAGGGTGTTGTCCGCATACATGGCAAAATTTCGTTCCTTTTCAACGGCAAAATACCGTCAGCCGGGGTCGAAGTCCACTCAGCCCGATGAACAAACAAGGCCGGGGAAGAAACGCCAAAGCGGCTTAGGATGACCTGAATCAGGCGGCGAATTTCAGGCCCAGGCTGGCCCAGACTTCCTTCAGCGCCGAAACCAAGTGGTCCATGTCGGCATCGGTGTGAAGGGGGGTCGGGGTGAAGCGCAGCCTTTCAGTGCCGCGTTCAACGGTCGGAAAATTGATCGGCTGCACGTAAATCCCATATTTATCCAGAAGGATATCTGAAGCCTGCTTGCACAGCACCGGATCGCCGATGGGCACCGGCACGATATGGGTCGTTGATGACGGCATCACCGCGATGCCGGCTTTGGTCAGGCGGCGTTTCAGGGTCGCGGCGCGTTCCTGGTGCTTTTCGCGGACATCGTTGTGTTCCTTCAAATACCGGATACTGGCCAGTGCCGCGGCGGCGACACCGGGAGGCATGGAGGTGGAAAAGATGAAACCGGTGCCGTAGGACCGCAGGAAATCGCAAAACGCCGCCGACCCGGCGACGTATCCGCCGACCACGCCGAAGGCCTTGGCCAGAGTACCCTGGATCACGGTCAGCCTGTCCATTAGGCCCTCGCGTTCGGCGACGCCGGCGCCCCGTTGCCCGTAAAGGCCAACGGCATGCACTTCGTCGATAAAGGTCATGGCCCCGTATTTATCGGCGATGTCACAGAATTCCTTGATCGGCGCCACGTCACCGTCCATGGAATAGACGGATTCGAAGGCCACCAGCTTCGGGCGCTCGATGGGGTATTCGCTCAGCAGGCGCTCCAGGTCTTCGACGTCGTTGTGCTTGAAGATTTTTTTCTCGGCCTTCGAATGGACGATGCCTTCGATCATCGAATTATGGTTCTGGGCGTCCGAAAGGATGACGCAGTCCGGCAGTATGGCGCCCAATGTGCTCAACGCGGTCAGATTGGCGGTCCAGCCGGAGCCGAAAATCAACGCCGCTTCCTTGCCGTGCAGATCGGCCAACTCGTGCTCCAGGAGTACATGATAATGGTTGGTGCCGGCAATGTTGCGGGTGCCGCCGGCGCCGGCGCCGCATTTGTCGATCGCGGTTTTCATGGCCTCCAACACATCCGGGTGCTGGCCCATGCCCAGGTAATCGTTGGAACACCAGACCGTGACTTCGTTGATAGCACCGTCGCGGTGATTGACGGCCTGGGGAAAATCCCCGGCCTTACGCTCGAGATCGGCGAAAACCCGGTAACGGCCTTCCTTCCTCAAGACGCCGATTTTGTCGGCAAAAAATTCTTCATAGTTCATGGATTGCTGCCCAGGATGGTCAAAAGGTTTATCGTTGGAATCTCTCCTGGATTCCCGTGACTCACTATACACCGGGGATTCATGCTTTATACACTGGGGATTCATGCTTTTTCGACCCTTTTAATGCGATATTCATCGACCGTGCCTCCTCAACGGGGGCGAAGAATAACGGCGAAAAGGGCGGGCGGGGGCCTTGATCACGGTTAACTGGCGACTCAATTGGCGTTTTAAGCGGCGACCGAGCCGTTTTCTTTGACCCAGGTCCAGGTCGACTCAAGGGCCCTGTCGATGCATCCGAGGAGTTCGTCTATTTCGGCCTCGGAAATGATAAGCGGCGGGCAGACGGCGAGGGTGTCGCCGATGGCGCGGATCAGCAGCCCTTCCTCCTGTGCTTGGCTTTGGAAGTAGCCGCCGACGCCGAGTTTGGGGCTGAAAGCCTCCTTGGTGGCCTTGTCGCGGACCAGTTCAATTCCGGCGACCAGACCGACGCCGCGGACTTCGCCGATAAGGGGATGATCGGCGTGTCGCCGGAGCCCGTCCTGAAAGCGCGGGCCAAGGGCGCGGACCCGGCCGACGATATCGCGTTCTTCGTAGATGTTCAGGGTTTCCAACGCCACCGCCGCCGCCACGGGATGTCCGCCATAGGTCGACCCGTGGCCGAAAAGGCCCAGCTTTTCGCTTTCCTTGACCATGGCCTGGTAAATGGGTTCGGAAATCATCAGCGCCGCAATCGGGATATAGGATGACGACAGCGCCTTGGCGCAGGTGATCATGTCCGGCTTCATGCCATAGGTCTGCGTGCCCCACATATTGCCGGTGCGCCCGAAGCCGCAGATCACTTCGTCGGCCAACATCAACACGTCGTATTTTTTGAGCACGGCCTGGATTTTTTCGAAATAGGTCGGCGGCGGCACGATGACGCCGCCCGCCCCCATGACCGGCTCGGCGAAGAAGGCGGCGATGGTGTCCGGGCCTTCCTCGACGATCAGCTTCTCCAGGTTCCCGGCGCAGCGCGACGCGAAATCCTCTTCCGACTCGCCCTCTTCGGCCTGGCGGTAAAAATGCGGACAATCCGTGTGCAGGAAGCGCTCGATGGGCAGGTCGAAATCGTCGTGAATGGGAGACAGCCCCGTCAGGCTGCCGGAGGCGATGGTAATTCCGTGATAGGCCCGGTTGCGGGAGATGATCTTCTTTTTTTGCGGTCGCCCGAGGGCGTTGTTGTAGTACCAGATCAGCTTGATCGCCAGATCGTTGGCTTCCGAGCCCGAATTGGCGAACAACACCTTCGACATCGGCACCGGGGCGATGGAGATCAGCTTCGCCGCCAGCTCGATGGTTACGTCGGGGGTCTTGTGGGCGAAGCCGTGGTAGTAGGGGAGCCTTTTCAGGGCCTGGGTGGCGGCTTCGATCAGGCGTTCCTCGGAAAAGCCCAAAGACGTACACCACAACCCGGCCAGGCCTTCGATATAGGTCTTGCCGCTGTCGTCCTGGACGCGGATGCCGTCGCCGCCGGTAATGATCAGCGGGCCCTGATCCTGGTGTTTCTTGAGATTGGTGTAGCCGTGCACATGATAGGCAATGTCGCGGCTGGCGGCGGAATTTCCCCGGTCGGTCATGTAACGATCCTCTTAAACAAGGCCCGCCCTTTTGGCCCCTGTTGATTAGTCCTACAATTTTCATCAATGAGTTGAAAGGGCGGAAGGCGATAGGGTGACAGAGTCCCCAAACAACGGCAAAGACGCCGAACCAGCGGCTTCGGTCCTGGCGGTCCGGCTATTGCGGCAGGTCCGGGAGGTGGCCGCCGAGCTGCGCCCCCATTTATCCCAAACCCCGGTCACGCTTGACAGTTTGCTGGACAAGGATCTGGGCTTCGATAGCCTGGGCCGGGTCGAGCTTCTGGTTCGGATCGAACGCGCCTTCGGGATCGCGCTGCCGGAAAACGCCTTCGCCAACGCCGAAACACCCCGCGATTTGCTTAGGGCGGTCCTCGGCGCCGCCAAGGGTCTCGAGGAGGCTGGGGGCGGCGGGGGAATCCCCATACAGGCGGATATCGGCTATGAGACCGTCGAGGACGCCGGAGACGTCGGGGTCCTGCCCCATGGGGCGGCCACCCTGACCGAGGTTTTGGACTTCCATGCCCGGGTCCATCCCGAGCGGTCGCACATCAGGCTTTACAGCGACGAAGGCGAAGGCCAAACACTTTCCTATCGGGCCCTCAAGGAAGGCGCCGAACGGATCGCCGCCGGCCTGCAACAACAAGGGTTCGAGCCCGGCCGTTCGGCGGTCCTCATGCTGCCCACGGGGGCGGATTATTTCCTCGTCTTTTTCGGCATTCTTTACGCCGGCGGGGTGCCGGTCCCCATCTATCCGCCGGGGCGCCCGAGCCAGATCGAGGAACACCTCACCCGTCACGCCGCCATCATCGACAACGCCCAAGGCACGATCATGATCACCGTGCCGGAAGCCCAGCGCTTCGCCGGGCTGATGGCCGGGCAGGCGGAAACCCTCAAGGGCGTCGTCACCGTAGAGGAATTGATGGAACGGGCGGGATCGTTAAGCCGGCCGGCGTTGCGCGACCGGGACATCGCCTTTCTGCAATACACCTCAGGCAGCACCGGGGCGCCCAAAGGTGTGATGCTGACCCACGCCAACCTGATGGCCAATATCCGGGCCATGGGCGAGGCGCTGGAGGTCACCCCCGGGGACACGTTCGTCAGTTGGTTGCCTCTTTTTCACGACATGGGCCTGATCGGGGCGTGGTTGGGACCACTCTACTTTGGCACGCCCGTCGCCATTCTGTCCCCGCTGGCCTTCCTGGCGCGGCCGGCGCGATGGCTGTGGGCCCTGCACTCACACCGGGGCACGATGTCGCCGGCGCCGAACTTTGCCTTCGAGCTCTGCGTGCGAAAGGTGACCGACGAAGAGATCGACGAAATTGTCTTCAAGCGGATGCGTGTCACGGCCTGCCGTCGCTGCGATTCGCCGATTGAATTGTATTGGCGGTGGAGCAGGCCCACCGAAAG